>ERZ859732.156-NODE-156-length-27770-cov-2.367418_pt1 | contig 27770 bp, 42 predicted proteins | sample MGYA00510123_ERZ859732 | MGnify/ENA primary metagenome ERZ859732 (study PRJEB30046, sample SAMN00715133) | human gut metagenome | study: EMG produced TPA metagenomics assembly of the A metagenome-wide association study of gut microbiota in type 2...
CCCCGCTGTCTCCCCCCGCCGTATACTCCACGCCGTCAGCAACCTTCAACGTGACGCGGCTGTACGCGCTGAGTGGGTCTGATATTTTCAGGCTGTCGGCGGCAGACCCGATGATAAACTTATCAAACAAGGATTCTGACACCTCCAAACGTGATCGCTCTGTTATCGCTTCCGCCAACAATCAGATAGTTGGTTTCCTTCGGAAGCCCCGTGAGCGTGACCAGCATCAATTCTCCGGTGGCCGTCATAGCCCAGGAGCCGGTGTACATTGCGCCGATGTAGCCAATGACCTCACGGCAGCTGTACCCGGCAGGGTACGGGATTTCGTAACCAGATGTCACGATTTGATATACACGGCTATCCAGCGATATGCCGACTGCATCGGAAATCTCTTTCAGAACTTCAATGTCACTTGCAGGCCAGTTAAGGGAGGATTCTGCCGGATAGTCTTCTTCCAGAAGAAGCATTCCGTCGTATCCGTGGAGCGTTAGTTTTGTCCGGTCACCGATCTCTCCTTCGCTCCGCTTGTCAATGTAATACTTTCCTTGTGGCAGCCATTCAGAGGCGGCATTCTCATTTGCAGCTCTGATATATGGCCGAAGAAGCGCACGTTTGGGGATATCACCATATGGATGAATCATTTCAACGTTGATCTCACCGGCGCAGGTTTTTCCAACGTCAGGAGAATCGGAAAGAAGCGGTTGCTTCTGCTCCATGGATATCAGCAGTTCTTCACCGTAGCCGGTTTCGGCGCCACCGCTATCTACCAGAATGCGCACTCCACCGAACGTGATTGCGCTTCCGCTTTTGTCAATTAGCTTTCCGGTATCACCGATGCATAGGCGGTTTTCAAACCAGTGGTTGCCAGCTACAATGTCCCGGTATTCCTGTGATACGTTCTGCATAAGCGCCCGTCACCTCTCAATCAGGGGAAAGGTAATGCCGCTCCACCAATCGTCTTCCGGCTTCTCTATCAGGAAAGATGCAGGGTTATTGTTGGAGTACATGGTTACATTGTTGCGGTACCCGCTCATAGGGTCGTAGTAGTCCACGGTCACATATTCCGGGAGAATGGTATGCAACACGGTCATAGCTTCCTCAGCCGTTAGCGGGCGGCAGGTGATGTCCAGACGGATTTTGGTTGTCACCCGGCCACGCTGCATTGTTCCGTCCATTGTGCGCCCGGAATTGGGTGCGTCAATGTCGTTGCGCTGCCACTTTACGCCCTGTTTGGCGATGAACGGCATGAAGTCCACGCCGTTTATCTTGAGCATCATCTTCATGCCGTTTTCACTCCTTTCGCTTATCCATACATTCTTGCGTTCCTGCGCTGAGCATCCCGGACAGCCCGGTCAAAGTCATATCCACCGCCACCTCCGTTGCCCTGATTGCGCATTTCCGCGATGATCTGCTGAGCGACAGCGTAGATAGCGGTAACAACGTCGTCATTGGCTTCCCGAACGCCGTAGGTGATACCATCAACGATCTGGTCATTGTTGGCAACCGCTGTCCGTCTGCCAATAGAGCCAACCATTTCTGCGCCCGCTTCACGGGCTATGAACAGCTGGCCTTGGTCTACAAAACCGCCGTCGGCAAGCATCGGAATTTGAGGAACGCTGATTTCCCGGAGCCCGGAGAACGGGGTAAATCCTGCAATGCTGAATCCTCGGATACTGCGGAGAATGCTGTTGATTCCGCCGAATGCGTAGCTGATTGCCGAGTTAAGTCCGGAAAGAACGCCGTTTATGATTCCTTTGAAAAATCCGACTACTTTCCCAAATATAACCGTTATATCTGTCCACAAATCCGTGAAAAATCCAACAATCGGGCGAATGACGTTTGCGTCAAACCAGGCTGCAATTCCAGAGAAAACAGTGCTGATTTTATTCCACGATTTTATGGCCCAGGAAGATATGCCATCCCAAAGGTCGGAGAAGAACGAGGCGACAGGCTGGATAACATTTGTGTCAAACCAGTCAGAAACGATGCCCCAAACAATCTTGATGGTTTCCCACGTTCCGCTCACAAGCACTCCGATGTTATAGAAGACATCCTCAAATGTCTGGCTTACACTTTTCCACAGATCAGAGAACCATGTAACAGCTGGTGAAAACGTTTTAACAATGCCATCCCAAAGTCCGGAGAAGAATCCGGATATTGGTTGCACAACGTTTATATTGAACCATTCCGCAACAGGTGCAAAAAATGCGCAGATTTCATCCCACTTCTGGTAAATCAGAATGCCAAGGTCTGTCAGTGCGCCTACTGCTAGGCCAATCAATGCGCCTATTCCGGTGCCAATCGGGCCTCCTAGGGAGCCAATAATGGCACCGATTCCAGCGCCCGCCATTGTTGCCCCGGCAGGAACCAGCAATCCATTCAAGACATTCAGGCCATTCATGATTGCGTCGTATACCCCGGTAACGAACATTGGTATTCCAGCAACAATTCCACCGATGGCAGCCCCTATAAGCCCTGTGCTTATCGTTCCACCACCAGCTGTGATTGCCTTTGCCACGGCGCTTTCCCCAAACGCTTTTGCTATAAACTGCCCGATGCCCTTCCCCAAAAGTCCGGCACCAGCTGTTCCAGTAAGGCCACCAAGAATGATTTCTCCGAAATTGAAACTGTTGAGCTTTTTCTCGATAGCATCTTTGATTCCGCTAAACTCGATTGTAAATCCTGTGGCAGTTAGAATCACGCCTGCGGAAATCGTAAGCGGAATGGAAAGACCGTTTTTCCCAAGCGTTTTGAGCGCCATAATTCCGTTCAGGAAATCGTTTGATAACTTCCATGCAAGTAGCGCAATTCCGATTGTGGCAATAAGCCCCAGAATCTCTTTCAGATTGTCCTTAACAAAGGAAACAAGCGGCTCCAGTTTCTTTTTCCACTCGTCAATCTGCGTGGTTACTGCATTTTTCAGGAAATCATACCCCGGCAAGTCTAAGCCAAGGTCTCCACCGCCTACACCGGCTCCGCTTCCACTGCCGCCCTGATTCTGGTCAGGAAGAACGTTCAGTTCATCAAACCCGGCAAGGTATCGTTTCAGTTCCTTGGCAGACCCGGCGGCACTGTCCATGTTGTCGGCAATGGCACCGCTCCCGGCAGAAGCGCTCCCAATCGCATCCCCCCATTTCGGGGACTTTACCGTTATCCCGAACAGGGTGGCAATGGCCGCTATGATTTCCTGCAAGGCGCTTGCCACGGCAATAGCAATTGGCAGAACCTTCGTCAGAATCGGAATAAAGATGTTTCCTACGGCACGTGCGGCTTGTTCCAGCTCCGCCCGTAGTACCCGCAGCATGTTTGCCGGATTTTCCAGCGTCCGCGCCATATCTCCTTGCACCTGCGTTACCTGCGTCATCATGGCGTAGTACCGCAGCTGGGATTTCTCCGCCTGCGTCATGCTGGAAACGCTCTTGTCAATTCCAAGATTCAAGCGTTCCTGCTCCAACCGGGCAACAGACAGGTCGTAGCCCAGCCGCCGCAGAGGTTCGAGTTCTCCGGAAATACCGGACTGAACCTTCTGCATTGCCGATTCAAAATCGATATTATAGAAGGAGGCAAGGTCATAACCCAACTGCGTCAGGTTCTTGGACATAAACGCCGCCTTGTCACCAGCCACACCGAAACCTGCGATAATGGTGTTAAAGACGCCCTGATTCCGCATCCATTCAGCGGGGTCAATGCCCATTACCTCAGAAACCTTCTGGGCGTAGTTATAGGCTTCCTCGGCGTACCTCCCCATTGAAACGGTGAACAGATTCAAATCCTCCGTATACTGGGACGATTTTGCAATTGCGATACCCAGGAGCTTTGCCGCCGCCCGGTATATGGCCGCAAAACTGATTGCTTTGAGCGCACTGTTCCAAGCATTTGTGCTTGTGGTTGCCCGCCTTACCGTACCGTTGTACTGCTCCGTCGATGTAATCAGCCTTTGAATTCTGCTTGGAAATGCCGAAAACCCGGAGGAAACCTTGTTCATTTCATCAGCGAATGGCTTCATGGCTGCTGCCAAGTTTTTCATCTGCTGAGTGAACTTATCAATATCCGCTTTCTCAAGCTCCTGGATGACCTCTGGCAGCTTTTTCAGCTGGTTGATGAAGGAAGTCATATTAGACCGGCCAAGCTCGGACAGAGGCTGCAATCCGGATGCCAGATTCCGCAGTTTTTCTCCGGGGGTGTCGGGCAGATTGGTGATTGCTTGATTGATGGCCGCCAGCTGGTTTCCAATGGACGCGGAAATTTTCAGGCTATCCGTCTTGTCTTTCAGATTGCCCAGGGAGTTGCTAATGCGGTTTATCTTGTTCGCAAAATCGCCGGTATTCATGTTGTTCACGGCATTCTTGATCTGCGAAATTCCCGCTGCAACTTTGGAAAGGGCAGTTGTGGAACCGCTGATCGACGTTTTTAGCTCTGTCAACTTTTTTGCCAGAACCTCCACCCCTGCGGATGCCGCGGCACTGTCATTCACAATCTGAAACTCAATGCCCTGCATTTCCACATTGTCAGCCATCCCCTTCACCGCCCTTCTTCTCAAATTTCTTGTTGATGGATACCATAAACATCTCCATCATGGCTTTTGCCTTTTTGTCGCTCTTTTCCTGCTGGGTCAGCTGCTTTTCTCCACTACCCGCCGCTTTCCGCTGCCCAGTGTGCAGCTCAAAGGGCTGCTCCCGGTAGGGAATCGGCTTCGGCGGCTTCTTGCTGAAACTGAATCGAAGAACCGGGGCGGCATCCAGAAGGGCTTCATAGTAATAAGCCCCTTGCATCCACATATCCTGATTCTTCAAGTCCCGTTTGATCTTGTCAGCTTCCCGGTAGGCTTTCACCAGTTCCACGTCCTGATTCCAGAACTGGTCATAGGTCATGCCGATTGCAAGATAGTACGGGAATAACTTCTTGAAGATATTTGTGTAAGCGTAAGAGGGGGTAGGGGTCTCCCCACCCCCTCCGTTTTCGGAAAGAAGTTCGCTTACTCTACTGCTTCCCAGCCGGGGTTTCCCTCGTTTTCCTCTTCATCATCGGAAAGCAGGGTGTACACGGCCTCGGAGTACATTTCCGTCAGCACCTTCACAAGGCCGGACTTGTTACTCAGACCGTCGTAAATCTTGTTGATGGTAGCAACCTTGGTGTTGGGGTGATTTGCCGCAAAAGCGCCGCTGAACAGCATGGGGATCATGGTAGCGGGCTTGTCGCCAAGCTCATTGATGGAGAACCCGGTCTTCTCCATGGCGGAAACCGTGGAGCGGGTGAATTCCAGCGTGTACTTCTTGCCGTTGTAGGGAATGCAGATTTTCTTAGCCATCGCTAATCCTCCTTAAAAATGTGTGGTCTGTGTTTTGGCTCAGGTCGCGTCGTCCAGCTCAATGGGCGTGGACGGGGCAATGGAAATGTTCAGGTCTACAACCTCGTTGACGCTGCCGCCGGTGGGGTAGCAAGTCAGCTGACCATCGAACTTGAACTTGCCGTCAGAGCCGGTAGGGGTCAGGTTCGTGCCGTCACCGGTTCCGCCGAACCACACAGCGTAGCTCTCGGTCTTTCCGTTGAGAGCCACCAGCTTCTTGTAGTCATCCAAGGTGTAGTTCGCCGTGAAGGAGAGGGCATCCAAGGACTGGATACCGGCGATGTAGGTCTGCATCTTGTCAGACAGGGTAGTGGTTTCCAGCATCTCCGGGTCGCCGCCCAGATCAGGGAATTCCTTGATGTCAATAAGCTTTTCGTAGGTGTTGCCGGTGCTTCCTTTTTTCATGAGGAAGACCTTATAGGTAGAAATCGCGATAAGTCATCATTCCTTTCGTTGTAATAAAAAACGGGCTGCCTCCTGTGAAGCAGCCCTTCGGCTCTCTTTCCGCCCTTACGGAAAGGTAAAGCATATTTACCTGCGGTAAATTGTTCCGCCGTCCGTCTCCGCCCGATACCTGGCAACCAGACGGTAAATCGTCCCGTTTTCCATATTCGGAACAGGGGACAACGAAATTCGCGTGAAATTCCTTTTGTAGAGCATTTCGTCTATAACGCCCATGATCTCCCGGCAGGCGCTTTTCTTGCTCCCCGCCTTGTCGGAGTAGACATTAACCTCGTACATCAGCGTGGAAAACTTTTCCCGGTCGCTGCTGTCCAGCCTGTTCGCGGACATATAATTGTCCTGCTCTACGATGCTTACATAGGGGAATTTTGGAGGAGCGTTCACATATTCTCCGGATACCGAAATGCCCTTGAAGCGCTTTCGCAGAGCCTCGGCAATGGGGGTATAGATCAGCTTTTCAATATCAATCAAGCCCTGAACACCTCCATAACGATTCTCGGAAGCTCCTGCTCAATCGCTTTTCTCGCCTCATACATGGGCATTGCAGGAGGATTTCCGTATGTGTGGCCGCCGCCCTTGTCTTTGGGCAGATACCATCCCTTTGGGTCATCCCAATGGCCTTTCCCGTCCGGGTAGGTGCCAGCCCCCATGCCAAACTCCGACGCTTCCGGGTGTCCGGTTCCGTAGGTGATACCGGCTCCAAATTCAATGAAAAGGACGGATTCCCCATCGGCCTTTACGGCGTAACCATTCGGGATTGCCACGACGGACACGGTTGCATCCCTCATCCCGGTGTAAACAGCCCGCGAAAACCGGATGGAAGCCACAGAAGCACCCAGCATTGCCAGCCTTTCGGCCAGTTCCTTTGCCTTGTCCTTCTGCCAGCGTTTGTATTCCTTCAATTCGTCCTGAATCTTCTGAATGCCGGAAACCGACAGCGGAACCACGATTTTCTTGTAGCTCACGACACGCTCACCTTCGTAACGGCGATAGACACTGAGTTCAGAGACTTTGCCACCCGTCTGACCATGTAGTCATACAGGGGCTTCCCGTCCTCGTCATACACAGGCTCCTTGTCCAGAAACAGCACGGTATTCTCGTCAACGGGGCAGGTCATGTCATCCGTAACGATGACCTTGTCATACCCGGCAAGATTGCCGAACTGCTCCACCTGAGAAGCCCCGGTCGCAGCGGATACGTTGGCGCGGAAGGAAACGGCAGGTTTGTACACAACAGTTTCCTCGCCGGTTTCGTTGCCGTCTTCGTCGGTGACAGGCACTTTCCGGTCATACAGCAGATACCAGAAGCTTTGCTTGTTTCGCTCCATGATTCTCATACTGTCACCTCACAGAACCCCGGCCATTGGAACGATCTGTCGCATCATGGATTCCGGAACGTCCCCGTTCTCGTAGGAACGGGAAATGCCGTTCTCGCTGTGAGACAGCTCACCCTCGCCGCCCCGCTTGTTCAGAAGATACGTAGCAATCTCCACCTGTAGATAGCTGTACTGCTCCGGAACCTCCTTAATAGAAGGGTCAAACGGGTATGCCCTGCGGCAAATCTTACTTGCCGCAATGCCAAGGTAGGCAGAAACCGTGCTTTCGTCGGTTTCATTCGCCATGGCTTTTACCAATGCGTTTTTTTCGGCTTCCTGCACGGTTTCTTACCTCCTTTCATTCTACGGGTTCTCCCGCTTTCTTGCGTGGTTTCTTGATAACGGGAATAGGATTATTCTCCGATAAACCAAACTTGGTGATAACTTCCTCGCGGGTGAGCGGTACGGGGTCGTTGAGGGTATCAACGACTACCGTTCCCATCACCACAGAAGTGCTCTCCAGTTCGCGCCGGGTAATCACCTTGTCCTTTGCGGTAAAGCCCACGTTGCGAAAGTGATCTCCCTCGCGCACATACACTTTCCCGTCAGAAACATAGAACATGGTGAACCTCCTTAGCCGTTGGTGATGATCTTTGCCAGAGCAATGGTCTTCGGGTCGGCCACGATAGACCAGTTGGCAGATGCCGCAAGCTGAGCGTCCGTGGGAGAAGCGGTGTAGCCGGAAGTGGGTTTGGTAAAGCTGAAACCGTTGGGGTGCATGGTTTCACGGATACGGGTCACCAGCGCGTCATAACCGCCGCCCTTGAGAGCATCACGGGTCAGCTCGGAAGGAACCTTCACTGGGGCGGGGGCGTATTGAATTGCGCCAAGGCCGAGGACGTAGGTGGTGTAGGTGGCCGCTTTCGCGCCTTCTCCGCTGGTAGCGGCGGTGGTGGGGCAGCTGTCATCTACGACAACAGTCATGCCATTCACGGTGCCAATGCGGAGGGGGCGCTCAACGCCGTTGGCGTCGGTGTATTTCAGGAAGTCCAGCAGCTTCAGGCCAGCCATATTGGTGGCGACCTTACTGTGCATGAACACCAGCCGGAAAGCGTCCTGATTGTCGCCCACGGCCTTCTGGATAGCGTCACCGATGGTGGTAGCGCCCATCTTGTTTGCGTCCGCAACAGTGGTGGATGCGGAAGACAGGTCAGTGATGTGGTTCGCCCAACCGGCAAACTCACCGCTGCCGGTCACGCCGAAGACCGCATTCAGGATTTTCAGCATGATGGACTGGCGCTGCTTCTGCCAGTACTTGGAAACCTGAGAAACGATTTGCTGCATGGGGTCGGCACCGCTGTTGTAATCAACGATGAAGTCCTTCTCCTTCCAGCCGTGGGCGCGGCCAAACACGATACCATTCTGAGCGCTGCCTTCGGGGTCGGTCAGGGTGATGTCAGTTGCGCCATCGTAGTTCTCAGGAGTGCCGCCAATGACTTTGTAGAACGGCAGCGTATAAAAGTCAGAGCCGTTGGAAATCAAGCCCGCCAGTTCTGCGTTCGGGGCGACAGCGCCGCTCTCAAACATCGCGGTCAGGGTGGGGTCTTTCGCATTTGCCCAGTTGTAGTTAAACAGCTCGGGGTCAAACGGAAAGCCAAGATAAGTAGCCATAATGTTTTACCTCCATAATCACTTCAAAATTGTTTTCCAGTCAGGATTGTTCTTGATAAACTCCATCTGGGATTTGGTGTCGAGTTTCAGAAAATCCGCCTTGGTCATTGCGCCGCCGGGGTTTCCATCCGCGCCTCTGGGCGTTCTTTTCAGCTTGTCCGCAATGACTTTTTGGGCGTATTTTTCCAAAAACGTCTGGTTGTTGGCAAAAACCGTAGCCATATCGCCGGATTCCATAGCTGCCGCAGTAGCGTCCGCAAGGACTTCATCATAACCCTGAGCAACCAGCTTTGCTTTGTAACCGGCAACGGTTTTTTCCTTTCGCAGACCGGCCAGTTCCTTTTCCATGTTCTCCCACTTTTCGGCCTGCTCCTGTTGCTTCCTCTGCTCATCAGTCAGAAGCGCGTTGTGCTTACGCTTCCATTCCGCAGCCTCGGAATTGGCCTTGGACAGCGCGTTTTTCTGCCTTTCCAGTTCTGCGGTGTTGTCCTCGTACTCAAAGCCCTCCAAAGCGGCAAGCTTCTGTTCCGGGGTCATGTCCGCATAACCTTCAATGAGATTTGTGTCGATTTTTGCCATAATTATTCCTCCTGCGTTTGGTGAGGCGGTTCCCTCCGCCGTGATCTCTGTTTTTACGGGTTGTCTCCCGTTTGCGTTTTTGATAGAGCAGCTTCCCTGCTGCTGTTATGGAGGGCTGTACAGGCTTCGATCCTGTGACCTGCGGATTAACAGTCCGCCGCTCTACCAACTGAGCTAACAACCCGTGTAACCCCGACTTACGGTGCCGGGGAACCGCTTTGCCCGTTTCCGGGTTTCGTCGCCGGTGGGAGGCCATCGGCGATATATGTGGCGCGAGGCCGATTTGAACGGCCTTCTGTGGGGGGGAGAGGTGAACCCCATTCGCTGTCTGCCGCGCCAAATTTTAGCCTTCTATTCTTCATGTACTCGGCTTTTGGCCGAGGAAATATTTTTGTGGGACGGGGTAAGCTACTTTGAGCTATCGTGCGCTTATGTACACTTATCACACAATGCTGTTCCTTCTCCTTTGCTTTGGCTGCCTTGCGCATACGGCAGTTATCGGCGTGCTTGAATTGTCCAGCCCCCCGCTGGTTGCGGCAGAAAGAATCGAACTTCCATTACATGGGTCAAAACCATGTGCCTTACCTTTTGGCTATGCCGCAGTGTAAAAAAGAAGGGCTTCCAATACCATTTCTGGTATCAGAAGCCCTTCGGCTGTTCGCTGCTCCCTAGAGCAGTCACAAATTATACCATTTGGTGTGGCTCTTCCGCGAAAGGTGCGGCGCTCTTTGCCAAACAGTCAGTTAACCTTCTTGCGCCGAATCTCAATGACCACGATCTGGCCTTGTTCGACTTTGATTTCCGCCTGATTCCGGCGGCGGATGATTTCCTCAATCGCCCGAATTTCCTTCGCCGTCACTCTGACCGCCGGTTTGGTTTCCGCTTCCATCGCCGTTCCCTCCGTTATGTGCGGCAAGCTTCGCCGCTTTTTTCTCCTGCTCGGCCATGTAATCCATGCTCATTCGGTAGGCCAACTGCGGGTCGGAAAATAACCCGCAATGTGTAAATGCCAATTCAGGGGCGATTTTCTCGCAAGCAAGCATCTGGGTTAGAACCGTTGATTTCTGCGCGATATTCTCATAATTCCGCCGCGTGAACCGGATTTCCAGTGCCGAGAGTTTCAGGCTCAGATGCCCCATGTCCCGGCAGATACGCAGCACCAGCTTCAAAAATTCCTTTTCGGACTTCTTGAAAACCAGCTCCGTGTCCTTGGCTCTGGCTTCCGCTGCCGACCAACCGTCCCGCATGATGACCGCCGACCCGGTGTCAGAGGTAGAAGTCCCTCCGTTCCGGTTGGGCATTCCACAGATGGTCAGCACCGTTTCATACATGCTGTCCACAAGTGTCTGCGTCTGGGTCTGGTTCATTTCAGAGGTCAGATATTGAATCTCCGCTTTCAGCGTGGCGTCAATATCCCTGAACTTGATTGCGCCCTCGTCCCGCAGTTTCTTGTAGTCCTCACTGCTGATGTCAACATTATGGAACAGCATCAGTGCTTGAACGAACTGCTCTACGCCGTCAATTCGGTTGCTCTCCGTCATGTTGATTGCGTCAAGCAACGGAATCACGATTTCAAACGCCCCTAAACGAGCCATGTTTGCCGGGTACTCCACAATCGGAATTCCCAAAATCTGATCTTCTGCGCGAATAACAGCCCATGTGTTCCAGACCTCGAAATACCTGGTTTCTGTCCAGCAGGAGAAAACGAGCGTTCCGTCCTCTTTTAGAACATACCGTACACCCATCATGGGCTTATGCCCAAGGCCAATAGAGTACACCACAAATGTGTATCTAGGGTCAAGAGTGAATATCTCAAAAGGAGCCTCGTCTTCCTCGGCATCCGCCAGAACGTCCGGCAAAGCCATTCGATAAGAGGTACCGCAAGTGAAGAACCAATCGGCAAGTTCCTTATCCTTTTCCGGCTTGTCTTCGGACAGCATATAGTCATTCAGTTTCAGCACTTCGGAGGAAATGTCCTCGTCCCCACCACGGCTTACGTACTGGATTGGTTCGCCGACCTGATAGGCCGATTTGAAAGATACGATCTCATTTGCTCGGTTCTCCACAACCATGTTGTTGATTTCCGGGCGGACTTCCTTCACACGGCTCAGAATTGGCTGTTTTCCCTTGTAATACCAGTACAAGTAATCAATCTCTGCCTGATTTTGCAGGTGCGTAAACAGTGCCTTTTGCAGCACGTCGATGATATTCCCCTCGTTTATATCCGTAACCTCGGTGTAAATCACCCGACGCCCGAATAACCGTCTGCTCTCCGTATTACGCACCCCCTTTTCCGGAAATCTATTTTCTCGTTTACCATTATACCACAGTGGCGGATGGTTGTCTACTTAATTCTCGTTCGTAAACCATCGGAGAATAAAAACACAAAGCGCATCGGGTGAAGTTACCTACACCCAACGCGCTCACATCCAATATTTACTTGTTATTTGCCGCTAATCGTGTCTGCGATCCCTTTAATCTGGCTGCAAACAGCAGCCAGAACGTTGCAGTACATCCCAACCCGCGCCTTACCAAGGGCAAGTTCCCCGGTTTCGGGGTCAGCCTCCATGTCAAGCATATCCAACAGCATTTCCGTTGTTGCAAGAGCCATGTGAGCATTCATCCAGATTTCGTTCATTTTTGCGGTTGTCATACAGTCTTGCCCTCCCCCAGAAACTTATTCAGGAAGAACGTCTGTCCTTTGCCGGTAACTTTCGGTGTCTTGCTCACAGAGGTATGTCCGTCACTGTGATTGATGACCGTTTCCTTGATACGGAAGAGCCCCTGCTCCATGCTGGCCTGCGTAGGCATGTTGTAATCCGTGCCGTTGCGCTTGATTAAGTACCCATTGTCCCGCATCCACCGGAACAGCCGTCTTTCGCCCATGTCCACACCATTCTGCCGCATGATCTTTGCCAACTCACCCACAAGAACCGTGCTACTGGAAGCGGCCACGCTGTCAGCGAACAGAACTTTGGGCGCATCTGCCGAAACCTTCGCTTCCAATGCCTTGCGCTTGTCCGTTTCAGCCTTTAAGGCAGTAGCTACCTTGAGCAGATAATCCGGATTCAGAATCGCCGCCTCCAGCGTTTCCGGGGTCATGTAGGCTCCGTGCTTGCGGACGGAGGGAAGAACCTCACTTGTGACCCAACGCTTAAACTTCTTGGCAGAGGGGAGTTTGCTGGAAAGCACAAGGGAATAAAGGCCGCTTTCGTTGATGACGGTTGCTTTTGACTTGTAGTTAGAACCAGTACCCTGAACCAGGGTGGTGGTTTTATCTTCATCATCCACATGGGCGGAAAGCGCATTCTCCGGTTTCGCATATCCAAGGGCCTGTGCAACATCCTTTCCGGACAGCCAATATTCGCCATCAATCTCAACTCTGCGAATAGAGCCAAATTCCTCGTTGCTAAATACCTTGATTTCGTTGTTCATAAATTTTCCTCCTTGATTTCAGCCCGGAGGAATGATAGAATGGATTTACCATCCTTCGGGTTGGTGTTTCGATAACCGTAACCTGTTCACTTCCTACGGCGGCAGGTTGCGGTTATTCTTTTTTGTCCAGTTCTTTCTTTACAAGCAAAATACCTTTGTTTACCACATCTGTTCTTGAAATTTCAAGTTTTTCTGCACAAAAATCAAGAATTTCAAGTTCCTCTTTGCTCATTCTAAGCTGTAAACTTTTATCTCGCTTGCTATTACCTTTGACTGGCCTTCCGGTTCGTGGCGACATATCATCACCTCTCTTTTGCCATGGCATTATTATATATTATGCAATGGCAAAAGTCAAGCATTATTTTAGAACGGTCTCGCAAACACTTCAACTTTCGTTCCAACCAAGCCCCGGAGTTCGTTTTCAAGTAGGCTGAGCGAATCTGCCCCGTCATCATGAGCCACTTTCCCGGAACGGGTATATGTTGTGACCTGTCGCATGAACTCTGCATACTGGCTGTTCCTTGCATATGTGGACGGATGCTTGAAATAGAAATGTTTCAGGATATTGTCTGACGCGAACTCAATTCGGGTCTGTTTGTTACTGATCGTTCGTTTTGTCCGAATGCTACACATATATTCTCTGCTTTTGAGAATATCCTGCACGTCCCTTGCAAAGTAACTGCCAGCATTGTTGCTTTCAAACATGGCAGATACGACCTTGTTGTTAATCAAAGCCTTTGCGACTTCTGGTTTTGTGACTTCTGGGGTAGAATCATCAAAAACAACGTCGATAATGTACACTTCCTGCCCATAGACCGCCGCAATCGGCATGGCGCAGTAGTCTGCTCCCTTGTCTGCTGTATCACAGGCGGCAATGATGGTATCCGGCTCCTTGTCAACGGGGAGTTCAAAAAACCGGTTCAAATTGCCTTCTGGGAAAAGAAGCCCCTTTGCTTCAAATGGCTGCTGCTGAAACTCGGATTCAAATTGTTCCGCTGACAGCATATCCCGCTGATCTCGGAAATACTGTGTTGTGAACACTTTTTTCCCGTCTCGGATATACTCAAAATTGCTTTCGTCCGTGACAAGGTCAAGGGCAGGGGTTTCAATGATCTTACAGCGTTTGTTCTGTTTCTTCATTTCCTCTTGTAACCGTCCAATTGGGTCATACAGGGAATACCGTGTGCCGCAGATAACAATGGGCGTTCCTTCGATGGCACGGCCGATAATGTCGCCAGAAATTACCTCCCACTTCTCGTCAAGACGCTGCCGGTTCTTTGCCTCTTCCCGCCCTTCGACACAGTCATCAAGGTATAACAGGTTTGTAGCTTCGGATAAGCCGACCTGTCGTGCGTCAATGGAGCGACACATGATTGTTGGAAATCTGGATTTGTTCATGAGATTCAACGTCTTCGTATCTGCATTCGTCTGAACCAGCTTGCTTTCCGGAAAAACGTCGTAGAACAGGTATTCGCTCGGTGTTTGAAGATATTCCAGACAGCCCTTGTAGAAAGAATTGACCAAATCGTCACCGGTTCCTTCCATAAGTGTCGCCTTTTCAGGGAATTTCCCGGAAAGCATATTTGTGAAATTGATTCCCAACTGGGATTTCCCAGCGCGCTTAGGCATGGAAATCGATAAAAAGTCCAATTCCCCGTCTAAAATCTTCTGGTATGCGTCCACATATCGTTTTAAGTAGTGCTTTCTCGGCTGATAAAACCGTTTTTCTAGCTTCCTGTCCAATTCAATATAGGTCAGATAACTGTCAAAGTCATATGGAGCCTCAAACAATAGCCCCCGCCGCCAAAGGCTGTAGAATCCCTCCACCTGAGACATGGGCACTTTATCCATCATTCGGTCGCACATATCCTTCAATTTTTTATTCGCCCGATGAGCCGCCGCGAAATCAGTCTCAGCCCATGCCTGACACAGAGAAAACAGGTCTTCATATGCCCCGATATCACCCGGTCTGTTCTCGATAGCCGCCAGAATGGAGGTTGACAATTTCTCATAATCCATACTCTCACCTCACAGAGCGTCAGCTTGTTCAAATGCTTTCAGCAGTTTTGGAAACTGGATTGCGAAGAAATCCACCATTTCCTCGTTTTGTGCCCAGTTGGAATTTTCGGCAAGGCCGCTTTCAAATAGAAATGCGTGAATGATCTCATGCCGCTTCACCTTGTTTGTCTGAACCAGAAGGTTTTGCTTGCTATTTGGTTCTCCCTTGCTGTCTTCGTAATTTTCGACCAGCATCTCTTTCGTAGTTTCATCACAGAAACCGTCACAATCCTTAAGTCTTGGCTCTTTGCTTCCCCGAATTACTGTAAGCGTATATTCTGCTCCCAAAACGTCGATTTTCATAAATTCCCTCCTGATACAAAAATAAGGGCCGCCCGTGCGTATCTCAGCACAAGCAGCCCTTCGGCTATGGCTCCCACCTATGGGAACATTTATTCACTTATGGGTTTGCCCCCTATACATGCTTCATAAGCTCTATCAGCACGAATATGGGGAACAGCAGGATTAAGAGAAACTCCATTTACTTTTTCACATCCTTGCATACTCCTGAATACCCGCAGTCAGAGCAAGTGATGACCGTCTGATATGTCTGCGGAACTAAACCGTTTACGATTGCACCGATAACCAGCCCAAGTAAAGCTCCAACAGCCAAGCCGATAACCCCTAAAAACATCAACCCAAACCCGCCGAATGTCATCACAAGTGGCACTGTCAGCTTTGGCTTATACTCTTTCGGTGTTGCCGTGACATTCGTGGAATTGCACTTAGGGCATCTGCACGTAGCGCATTCTGTTTCTTCCTCCACTTTTTCGCCACACTGCCCGCAGTATTTTGCGTCATCTGGTAATGCACTTCCGCATTTCTTACAGAGTTTCCCCACTTTGTCAATGCCTCCTTCCTTTACGGCCTCTTGCGCCTTTCCCGTCGTAGCCCTTCAAGATTTCTGCAATGACGAATACCGGAAACAGAATGATTAAAACTGTCCACATATATTAGCCCTCCTCATTTCAGCTCGCAGTCATACAGCGTAACCAAAATGGCAATATTTTCTTTTGGTAATTCAACTCCGGGTTCATCAGCCATATCGGTGAGGCTCAAGAACTTCCCTGTAACCTTAGCCACGTCTAGAGGTTTGTACCTCTCTGCTTCGGCGATAAATTCGTCTTTCATTTGGCAGTGATATACAACTGTACGGTCTCCGTTCCGCAGAACCTGAACAATAAGTGTATTTCCGTTCTCCAAGGTTGACGCAGCAGTTTGACCAACAATAGAAACCTCGTCACCTTGTTTCAACGCATAAACATCAACATTTGTGGCAACTGTCGGCGCGTCGCCTTTCCCTCCACACGACGTTAATGTCACGAGAAATACGATAATGACGCTAATGCACAATAGTTTTTTCATGATTATTCCTCCTTTTGGTCAATCACAATCTGATCTGCTCTTCTGGCACCGGGCTTGCGCTCCTGAATGACTACCTCATAGCCTAGAACGTCTAGCATTTCCACTGCCTTGTCGAAGGACATGTTGGGGTTTGTCAGTCTAGCGCTTATGTCATTCCCCCGTTGTTTTCCAATCGCTTTTGCCATAGTGAGCAGAGACACGCTTTTCTCCTTCATTACCTGACGAATCGCTTTGCTTATCTGCATCGGGAACACCTCCTGTGTGCCTTTAATATACACTAGATATATTTGATTGTCAATAGGATTGCCAAAATAAAATTGGTGATGTGACGACCGGAGGGAGCTTTTATATAGTTGGTTCTTGCCTTTTTGTTTTTCGCGCGATTTTTGAAATGTTGATTTTGTGCAGCATAAAAAATAAGAGAACCCCCGCAAAGGATGGCTCTCATTAAGTTGACATTATTCGGCAATCCGTGTATAATAAATTCCGTGGAACCCACCGTCCGCGTCGAGTTTCCTGGCTTGCCATAGCCTACCTCCTTTGTAGACGGTGTACGGTTAAAAAGACGGTTGCCTGTCATCCCGCGAGTGCGGAATGGAGGCGTGTGTATAGCCCTCGCGGGAAATTTATTTCTCATGGAGGTGACCATACATAACTCTTCAAGATGTTTTCTGGATTGTGTCTATCTGCTGGATTCTCGTCCAAGCGTGGGACAAGTTCCATAACAGAAAGAAGTGAGCCGTCTGTTCACAGCAGAACGGCTCACGGTTGTTTGAGCGCTAAGCTCTCGACCTACTAACTTGTATGCTCGTGGCAACCGTCTGGGTTCCCACCGCAGGGGACATCTGTTACCAGCAGGTGTTCCCTGTGTTATTATTATAGACCTTTACAGAAGCGTTGTCAAATAATTTTTTAATAACTTTTTTAGATTTTTCCCACATTCCCAATCTTTCAAGACTTCCGTTTGGAGGTCTTTTTTTCTTTTTCGGGATTTTTCGAGAAGGAGAGGGGGCTTTTTATTTTTGCGAGTACTTGTGGGGCTAATCCCCGCCGAATCAGGCCGGCCATATCCCCCGCCCCCGGTGCTTTCGTGGGCTGCAATCCCTGCGGCCAGCTGGCGCAAAATGCCGGAAATCCCGTGGAACATGAAACGTTCGTGTGTCCGCGTGTGGCGTACAGAATTACTAGTTTTCTGCACCGTTGCAAATATGAACGCAACAAAATAAATATTTGGTTGCGTTAAAGCCTATAAATACACATATCAAAATACGATATTTATTGAAAATGTTCTGTTTTCTCCGCGTTTTGCGGTATTTTTATGTCCTTGTATCATGGACTATGCGTATGTTCTTATACTATAGACATTTCTTTCATTATGTGCGCGTATAAAACACTGCAAAATTCAAACTATATCGCCATAACTACACTAAAAATAATTTTTGGTTTCCTATTGACAACTTGAAATAATTAGTGTATAATACTCACGTAAACAAAAAAAGCGCCCCCGCAATCCTACCAAGACCAACGGGAGCGCACCACACAAGGAGGCACCGCTATTATAGCACGGCCTCCGCAGAATTACAAGGAGGAACATTATAATGATTATCAACGGAAAGAACTATCTGTTACTAGAAAAGCGCGGCTGCAATTTTAATGGTGGCGTCCCGGTCACCACTAAAAGCGACGTTGGCAATTATCGTGTGTGCACGATGGGCGAGACGATCCCCGGCAAAGACGGCCGGAGTTATTTCCTTGAATTCTCCATTTGGCAGAACCGCAGTCAGCCGCGCTATACCAACAAGCGAACCGGCGCACCGCTGAAACACCCCGCGCAAGAGATCATCAACCCCATTGGACTACACATCGACACGCAATACACCGACGAAAGCGGCCAATCTTGGCGCAATCTCAACTTGGAGCAGCGCGTCCACAAACAGAACCCCAGTTACACCACGGCCGAGATCCTCGCCATTGCAAACGAGATCAGCGCGGAACACTACGACGGCATTAAATGGGTTTATTCTTTCCGCGAGACCATCGAGCATGGCGCGAACTTTACGCCGGCCACCATGATTTCCACCTATGCGAAAAGAAACCGCCTGGAAATGGATTCCCGGTTCGGGTCTCTCCTTCTCAGGCTTTACGCCGGAACATATAAATATCTAGCATACGACGTCCGCAGCTTTGGCGGCCGCGATACTGTAACCGTTATTCTTGAGGAGGTCGGCGCGGGATTATCCTTGCAATTCTGTTTTTCCCGCTGCTAGTTCTGGCGGAGCTGCTAAAAATCAGCAAATAATATTCAAGCCGTCCGGGCATTGTCCGGGCGGCTTTTCTTTCTGTCCGCGTCCAGATCAGGCGCGGCGTTGTCCGTTTGCCCTGCCAACGTGGCGGGGCTTTTCTCTTGCTATGCCCTGTAAGGCTCTCAGCGGCTTTTTAAGCGGTTTTTATTCCGGCAATATAAATTAACGTTAACAATCGTTTCCTCCTTAAATTGGGCGCGTATGGACGCCACGCAATGCCGTGCGGCATTTTATGCAGCGTGTAAAGCGTTCAGCGCCAGCCCTTGCCCCGTTTCCCGTGCCGGATATGCCAGGGCAACCCCGCAGCTTTTCCCCGGCCTGTCGCTTTCTGCGCCCCCCCGGCGTTCTGCCATCTGCAGCGGTGCAGGAGCGCCGCCCCATAAGCTGCCCCGGCCCCGGTCAGATTTCCCGGCAGGTTTTTGTGCCAGAGCTGAAAACCCCCGCAAGGCTCCCAGCTCGTGAGCCATAGTCGCAAAGTCGCAGCCGAAAATTCCCGTTTCATAGTCGCAGAAAGTCGCCCCGAAAGTCGCAAGACCTCCGGGGCATTTTCATAGTCGCTATAGTCGCTGGGTCAAAGTCGCTGGCATAGTCGTTAATAGTCGCTCAGTCTCCGCTCTCTGCGTCAATGATAGTCGCACCGCTCCCGCGAACATCTTCCAGATACTTCTGCCGCAGCTTCTCCGGGTCTGCCCGCTCTCCAAGCGGATTATCCGGCTTTAAGACCACTTCCTGCTGGTCTGTGTAGTTCATATTGTTTTTCATCAAAAAAATTCCGGCAACGGGGTTAATCTTGCCATTTTGCATGAAATCTTCCATCTGAGCGTTGATTAAATCCCGTGCTCTTTTAATGGTGTCGCGCACAGAGTCGCTTAAATCCCTGCTTCTAGGCTGATTATTGCACCATCTCCACATGGTCATTCTATCCACACCGAACGCCAAAGCGAATCCTGCAAAGGTAGGTTTCATATCATTCTTAGCACAAAGGTCAAAATAATCGAAACATCTTTTCTCTACAGCTTCCAGATTGTTCATATCCGGTGTTTTCCACTTCATGATAGTCATGGAATGGTTAATGTACTTGGTATTGTCTCCTGGTTCCAGATCAGGAACTTGATAAGGCTTCTTTTTGAGTTTATTGCTTTCCGCCAAAGTCGTTGTCCTCCTTTACTATCTTAGTAGATTTTTAGTATATACTTTACTATAACACATACACACTACAATATATAAGATTTATATATTATATATTAAATATATCTTGTTAATAAGATAGGCTCACATTTCTATCAGCGTGAACTTGCGCTTCTTTTTAAGGAACTTCCCCGTGAAGGTTCCGTCCGCCGTCCTGCCGCCGTTCACGAAAATAATGCTGTCCTCCATGCGGCCAATATAGACTTGATATTCCTTCCCGTCCACCTTCAAGGTCCCTGTATACTGGTCCTCATCAAAGTCAGTGCTGCACCACCGTTGTATTTCGTCCCGCAAAACGGACGCATGCAGCCTGTGATGACAGCCCCGCAGTTTATACATTTCATCTTTGCTCCCTCCTCACACCGACACCAATTCCAGATTTACCCGCAGCGTCGGCTCTGATCGTAAGATGCGGACACTTCTGTCTCCCAGAGTAGTTGCATCCACTGTCTCGCATGATGCTTCCACGTTGATGTCTCCCACATACATCTTGGCCGTGAATTCCCTGCCACGGTATCTCATTTTCACGTCGCAGACCTTTCCGGGCTCAAAGTCGATGATGTTCAGCAGCGTATAGCCGCAGTATTCGCATTTGCATCCCTCTATGGGGGCACCGCAATTTGGGCAGTTCATCGTCCCTTCCACCGTCCTTCCTTGTAGTCGTACTCCCGCAGGCAGTCGTAGCGCTCCCGGAACGGGTAGAACTTCTCGCCGTTTCCCTTGTATGCCTCCTGTAGAGCCTTATCCAGCTGTTCCTGATACCAGTCCGATTCATCCATTGGCAGAAAAGCCGGGCGGAAATACTGCATATAGTCGTTGACTTTCCGCAGGACTTTCAAGATTCTGGTTCCGCTGAATGTATCCTTTCCCATGATTTCCGGGTCTCGCAAGGCCAGGGAGATATAGTCGCACATTTGCTGTGTTCCGAGGCCCCAACCATCGTTGAAGCACTGCCGCTGAACAGCCTCCTGCTTGGCAAGATACGCATTTTGTTTTGCCATATGCTTTTCCTTTCTTTTCTTAGTAAATCCCTGTATAGAACTATAACAACATACACACAAGATATAAAATTATATTATATATACTATACAGGGATAAAGCTATAATATTAAATTCCGTCTCCTGTTTTTCGTTTTCTTTCTCCTTTCTGTACAATCCTTCCCAGGCGGGCACGGCCGCTTTCCCCCGCGGACGAATATGTAATTGCAGCACCGGCTGCCCTCGTAGTATCCGAAGAAATACCGGCACCCGACGCAGTACTTCCTGCTATCCTTGTATTCCATATTGCCCCTAGAGAACAGGCAGGCTCCCAATCCCGCCGAGCATCCCGGTTTCTTGGCATACCCTAAGCAGTTTTGTCTGCGCCGTCATCCGGATTTCAGCCGGTGCCCGTTCCGCTGCCGTGTGCAAGACGGAAATGCACTCAATCCCCTTTCCCTTGTCCACAGACAGCACATAGGACGTCGCAGATACCGCAGAGGCGAACCACTCCGGGACGTTGCCGTAGGCGTATTTTGCAAACATCCTCCGGAGAATCTTTTCCGGGTCAGATTCTTCCTGCTCGATGGTGATTATCTCCCATTCCCCGGACTTGGCGACCTCTTTCACTGTTTCGGTCAATTTTTTTGCAAGCATCTCGCGTGCAGTCTTCATGAGCAACGCATCATCAAATTTGAAATCCTGTTCTGCCATTATTCATGTACCTCCAATTCCTTATTTTTCCTATCGTGGTATCTCCTGTAGGCAACGCTCTGGGCGTGGGCTTTCTGGCACTCCAAGCTGCAATAGATTTTCTGCTTGATTTTCCCCTGCGTGAATTCCTTCCCGCATTGGGGGCAGATTTTAGAAATGCCCTGTGGCGCTTCCACTTCCTCCGTATCGGCCTGAATCGGCGGGTGGTATCCGTGCATTGCCATGTACTTCCCGTAGCTCGTCCCGGCCTTCTGGGCGGCTATGGAGCACAGGGTGATATAGTCCGGTTTCTTGCTCATGGTTCTCACTCCTTTATCTCCCGCCACAGCTCGATGGCTTCCTTGACGATTATAAGAATCCCCCATGTCAGCCCCGTGGCAATAAGCACGCAGAAAAGCAGGAACACAATCACAGCGAACACAGTCGCGATAACTTCAGCCATTCTCTGCGCCCCCTTCCTTCGGCAATTCTGGAAGCGGCATCCAGTGGGTGATATGTCTGCCGGGTTCAAGTCCGTCCGGGTAAAAATACGGTGTACCGTCCACATAAGATTTCCGCGCGCGGCTTGCGACGTGCTTGTACTTATCAAGCGTCAGCACCGTGACACCTATCTCCGGCAACCTCTCACTGCACGGAATCCACCTAGCCCGCTCCAACGCCTCCATGCCCATCCGGCAGGCTTCGTTCACTGGGTCTATACTTTCGTAATGCTCCCGGTGTTCCGGGTTCAGAATTTCAATTGCTCGGTCAATCGTCATTTTCGTCCTCCATTTCCAGCCATTTAATAAACTTTTCTCTGTCTCTGCGGTACTCATGGATTAAGCTCTCTGCTTTACAGATGTCCCTGAATCTGTTGCTGGCTCCTATCCACATCTCGCACATAATCCGGACGGAAATTGCGACTAACACCCCAAATAGCAAAAGTCCGCCAACCACCATCAATGCAAAACCAACGTTGCGGGCAACTTGCTCAAGGATCGTCATTATACTGTCAATTGTCATTTTCGCCCTCCAAAACCATTTTTGCGCCGCAATGGCAATATGGATTATTCTCTGGCTTGTTAAAGCAACCAAATGTCTCAATGCGGCCACACACGGAGCATTCGTATTCCCCACAAGCTGCCATTCTGCGAACAAGTCGCCATTCCCCATGCCGCACCGGCTCCACGTCGGCGGCGGGCAACTCGTCTTCTACAAACTCGGTAACGGTCATATCCGGAGCCTTAAAACCATATCGCAGCATGGCGTCTTTAATTGCCCCCCGGCTTACGTAATCACTCATTTCAATTCCTCCACATAGCGCCAACTCTGGGGCGGGCGCGTCAGCGGCCTCTTCCATTCGCAGTCGAAACTGTATTCGCCGTTCACATCTGCCACCTGATCACACGGGCAACCTCCACATCGCTCCTTTTCGCAATATAGCTCAGGCGGAGACAAGAACTCGATCAGCTTTTTCGGCTGATCGTATATTTTCAGGTCGGAGATATGCCAGCCGTACATTGCCTCCCTTCCGAACGCATAATACCGGAATTCTTCCTCTGACAGACATGCAGATTTCAAATCCTCGTCGTCAATCTCCCACCAACTATCACCGCAGTCGTAATCCATTCCGATTTCCGGATGCGGGCAGTAATCATAGTTGTACGTTGCTATGTTGTCACATGTGAACTCACCGACAACTATTTTACCACCGCTCACATTGCATACCATCCCGCCGTTAACTTTGTAGCTCAGGTTTCCGGCAGTGCAATAGATGTAAACCTTGAAAGGCGTTTCCATATTGGGACGGGTCTTTCTGACTTCCAGCGTCTTTTCTCCGGTCAGAATCTTTTCCACCCACTCCGGGCGAATGCTGATAAGTACCGCGTTAGCCATTGTCCAGCATCCTTTCCAGGTTCAAAAGTTCCTGCCGTAGCAGGGTGATTTTACGCTTAATAGCGGTCTTCCCGTGGTTCTTATCCATGTAGTTGCCACCGTCACCCGTTCCGCCGTTGGCAATGTATAGGTTCACTGCCTTGTTCAGGCTACTATACAGGGCGCGGATAAACTGCATTTGTTCTTTCATCTTTATTCATCCTTTCCGCCCGCTTCCGGGCTTACCTGTAAATCACTACCATGTTCGGGAACGGTGCTGTGTTCTTTGCCGCCCCGTTTTCATCTTCAAATTTTAACCGCCCACGCAGAAACCGAATTTCCGCTTTCCCGTATATGTAATCGTGGAAATAGCTCGTGTCCGTCCGTGCCGGAATCAACATGACGATTGTCGCCCCCCCATGTACATGTTCAGAATATGCCTTTTGAACCCATTTCCCGATCTCCCGGCCATAGGGTGGGTTGCAAAACACGGCTCCGTATCCGCTCCACGAACAGGATAGCCCATCCATTTCTGGCGTAAAATATCGTTCACACTTGGCGTTTTCAGGAGAAGCGGCGGCATCCAAACCAAAATGGAATTCCTGATCCAGTTCCCGAAAAAAGTCTTTCGGCGTTCGCCAGTCCATTTTTACGCTGCTTAACAGTGCTTTGTTCATGTTTCACCTCGATTTCTATCGTTGTTATCATTTCCGTGACCTCACGAAAATGGTCATCCAAAATGTTTCTTCGTCACCGCCATAGGGAACTCCTCGATCTCGCTTGCCCACAGACAACTCCCTTTTCCGTTCAGCTGCTCCCAGAGTAAAGGGAAGCCGCCTATTCCATCGAAAAGGCTTGCCATGGTAGCGTCCCGCTCATACTGAGCGCAGAGGCGTTTCAGCACCCACTTCCATGGCGGTAAAGCAATGCTGTTCCCCAGGGCTTTATACCGGGCAGAATCGGTGGTTTTCCGGCTTTTCCCATTGCTGTCCACCCAGTCGCCAATGTCCGTCCAGCCGTCTGGGAAGCCCTGTAGCCGCTCACATTCCAGTGGGGTCAGGCGGCGCACTTTTCCGCTTTGGACTGGGTAGGTTTCGCTGTCCTCCCGGAAATCCAGGTTGGCTTTCGCTTTCAGCGTGTTGGCAACATCTTGACAGAATACCGCTTGCGCATCGTGCATTGTATTCAGGGTTTTCGCCTTTTCAAATGCCGGGGTAGCCATTTCGTTTACTTGGCCGTTTCCGATACCGTATGCTACCAGCGGCACTTGATTCCCACCCGTTCCCATTCTGGCTTGCAAAGAAGGAGAAGTGCCACCGCAATCCAGGATTACATCACAGGCGTGGGACATGTCCAGTATTGCAGGCTTATTCCCGCCGCATTCTGCGTTCAGGGTCGGCGCCTGCTCCTCGCAATATCCGATACTCCTGGCTTTTTCGCTGTTCCCCAGCTTAAACCCGGCGCAGACCGCTGGTCGGTCGATGGTGTTGAGCGTATAGCTCACATTTTCTTTCCAGCCCCTGCCGTTGCATCTGGCTGTGTCCGCGCGGTCTATTCCGTTTCCTTGCAGGCAATAGACTGAGCTTCCAGTGCTTTCCGCAGAGCCTCCGGCAAATCCTTCCCTCGTCTCGCCGCCCGGTTCAGAATCCCCCGACACGCTTTTGCGGACAAATAGTACTTCTGGTGCGGATTGCCCTCCAAAATCTGCGACAAGCGCGATTCTACGCCGTCTCTGGGGCACTCCCCAAAACTGTGCATCGAGTACACGCCAAGCAACGCTCCATCCGTCTCCCATGAGACATCCGCTGGTTGGCCATCCTTTTTCAGGAACAGGAACAGGGGGGGCTTCCGGTTCTGCGATTTTGACCGCTTCTTCGAGGACTGCGGCGAAGTCTTTTCCGTGGTTGCTGCTGAATGCTCCGGGCACGTTCTCCCAGACCATGTATCTTGGCCGAATAAACACACCTGACCGTCCATTTGCTCTGTCATGCTCTCTCATCTCCCTTATCACTCGGATCTGCTCCATGTAAAGTCCCGACCGTTCCCCGGCAAGTCCGGCTCTCTTTCCGGCAATGCTCGGTTTTGGGCGGGGGCTGCCGCCAATGATACAGTCAACGATTGGAGCAGTTGCACCGTTGATTTTGGTAATGTCACCTAGGTGGTTCATTTCTCGCTATCTTCCACCGGGGCTTTGAGCCATGCCAACCTGCATTCCTCGCATCCCGGCATATTCTCGCAGATATCTTTACGCCCCTCGCAAATAAACGTCCCGGTGCTGAGTAATTTTGCCAGCTCCTCATCCGTCATAGCTCGGATTCTGTCACTGTTTGTTTTCGGCTTCACTTTTCGCTGAGATTCAAGCTCCCACTTTACTTCAAGCGCATCCTGAAAACAATTGGCCGCATCATGAAGACCAGCGGCCCATACCTGGTGCATCATTTCCATTTCCCATGCCCTTGGGTTTTTGCAGCACCCATTTTCTCCATGCTTGTGGTTTACTGGGTTTGGCATAAGCTGTTCTACAACGTTGCTCATTTCCCATTTCCTTTCTGTTTTCCTTTATTCCCCCGAGGCACTTTCCCCCACCTGGGCGGGGTGCAATTCCGCTTCACCGGCTTGAAACAGCCGTACATTTTCGCCTTGCTCATTGAAAATCCTCCATACTTGTCTGCCCCGGTAGCACATCGTACTCCATCCACCAGCGGAACACATCTTCTGCCTCCGTCCCCATTCTCCACGTTCCATCCAGTTTTCCGCGCCGCCTGCGTTCCTCCAGCATCCGTTCAAAGGCGTTCAGGTAGAGCTGCTTGTACTTCGGCCACCGGGTGAACTCCGCTTCACGCACCTTTTTTCCAGCCATGGGGCAACCGATACAGCCAACACGGCATTGCCCCTCTGCGTAAAGCGGATTCATCTGGACTTTTGCATCTTCCAAAAATCCGTAAACATTTTCGTCTGTCCAGTCGACGATAGGGTTCACAACTCGCCTTGCTTTCAAACGACAGTTTTCAAAAAGCATCCGCTTTTCGTCATTGTCGTTAGCAAGAATGATGTTTTTATCCTTGGTTGCGCCCAGTTTTTCGTAGATTCCACGGTTATTTTTCCGGGATGTAGATTCAGCCCAACGAACGCCGGTACAGATAAACCGTCCTGCCCCCCCTGTTTCTTTCAGGACGGAGCAGCAGTACCGTACCAACCGTGTTGGCGGCATGAGCTTCTGAGGAATTAGGCTCCACATGGACACCCGTTTCCCCTTGTAAACCGGCATGTTCACGGTGCACTTGTATCCTTTTCCCTCTAGCCGCTTGAACTCGCTTCGCACGAATCGCACCGTTTCCGGGGCATCGGCTGTGGTGTGGTTGTGCTGGAACTCGCAGGGGATGCCGGAACGCACCGCAAGCTCGGTGATAACGCCGGAATCTTTGCCGCCTGAAATGCAGATCACCAAAGGCTGCTGATACGCCATGAACGACATATCAGAGGCAGCTTTCAGGCGATCGATTGCCATCTGCTCCAAGTCATTCATTCTCGATAACAACCCCCTCTCTCACCAAATCCGGGTGTTCATACCTGAAAAATTGGCGTTGTTTTTTGTGGTTTCCAATTGATTTCATGATGTTTTTGTTCCAATTCGCTACGAAATATTCTTCCCACGCCTTGCAGCCGTCCCCGTTAGTGGGGCAATCGTCCCGCGTGCAATTTCTGCAAAAGGGGCTTTCCGAATCGATGTACTGGCCGGGGCGTTCCTTTTCCCCGCCTACTTCGTTTTTCATACTCCACCGCCTTCCGGTAGCTTTTCAAATTCCATCTTCCCGGCCAGCTCGGCGATAAAGTGCTTTACCGCTCCGGGGAGCTTCTGGTAGTCGTCCTCCCGCTTCTGGCACACTTGGAACGATCTCTGGAAATTCGATGCAACCACGGACTGCACCGTTTCTGCGTCCATCAGCGCCCATTCCTTGAGCTGGGCGGGGCTTCCCACCGTCCGCTGTACCGCCGTAGGGAGTTTTTGAAATTCTTCCGCAGCACCGTACATGCTGTTTTGCAAGGCCTTTGCAACCAACCCCCATGCCTCCATCTGGGTCATCTGCTGGGGCGACTGCATCCGATGAAGCATATCTTTCAGCTGACCGATGGTGGGCATAAAGCCGCCGGTATCCGTCGCTATGTACGCCTTTGCAGCGGCGGCAACGGCCTCAAATGGCTCTTCGGCGAACATGTCGGCCCAAAGATTGACTTTTACGTTTGCCGCCTCTTTGGACATCCCCCGGAAAGAATCGGGATAATTTGCCTGTAAAAGCGTGAGAATCTGGTACGCTTCCTGTTTATCCATTTCCAAATTCCTCCCTGTACATCTCCGCCAGACGGTCAACGCCGCTGGTGTAGCCGCCCGGCTTCTGGTTTGCCGCAGGTCTAGCCGAATTCTGCTCCCTGGAGAGCCAGGAGTTGACAAACACTTCTGTAGGGTTTGAGTTCCCGGAAGCAAAAGCTATCGATGATGATA
>ERZ859732.162-NODE-162-length-27135-cov-3.023560_pt1 | contig 27135 bp, 20 predicted proteins | sample MGYA00510123_ERZ859732 | MGnify/ENA primary metagenome ERZ859732 (study PRJEB30046, sample SAMN00715133) | human gut metagenome | study: EMG produced TPA metagenomics assembly of the A metagenome-wide association study of gut microbiota in type 2...
TTCGCGCCGAAGCCCGAGCTGTCAAAGGAAACTACCGCCGCTCTGAAAAATGGTATCGTAAACCTTGAAACTCATATTGAAAACATGAGAAAATACGGCTTACCCGTTGTGGTTGCGATAAACCGTTTTGCGACGGATACCGAAGCGGAAATCGAAACGATAGAAGCTTTTTGCAAGGAAAAAGACGTCCCGGTTTCGCTTACGGAGGTATTTGCCCGCGGCGGAGAAGGCGGAAAGGAGCTTGCAGAAAAGGTCGTTAAAACGATTGAGACAAAAGAAGCTCACTTTAAGCCCATATATGACGAAAAGCTTTCGATAAAGGAAAAGCTGAATGTTCTTGCAAAGGAGATTTACCGCGCCGGAGATGTTGTATTCACCTCGAATGCGGAAAAAGCAATTTCCGAAATTGAAAAGCTCGGCAAAGACAAGCTCCCGATTTGTGTTGCGAAAACGCAGTATTCTCTGTCGGACGATCCGCAAAAGCTCGGCAGTCCTAAGGGCTTCACACTCACGGTACGCGATGTCCGCCTGTCGGCAGGCGCCGGATTTATAGTGGCTCTCACAGGAGATATAATGACAATGCCGGGACTCCCGAAGCAGCCTGCGGCGTATAAAATAGACGTTGACGACGACGGGAATGTGTCGGGGCTTTTCTGATAACCCACCAAGCCAATCGAAATCCGTATTTATAACAAAAAGACGGCTGTAAGAGCTTCGGTTCTTACGGCCGCTTTTTATTTTATGTGCAACAAAAAAAGGTCCGCTTAGGCGAACCTTTTTCATCGGTTGAATTATGCCTTAGCTTCCTCTTTTTTGTCAGCGTCCGCGTCATCTTCGCCGTCTTTCTTCTTTTCTTTAAGAAGAACGAATTTCTCCATCGGGAAGAGAACTACCATCTGAACAAAGCCTGCCGCAAGACCTGCAATGGTTCTTGCGAGAGCCTGTAACCAGCCCCATGAGGATCTGCCGATAACGCCGACGAGCCAGCCCTGGAACCAGGTTGAGAAGAGTATAAGTGCAATCATAAGGAATATGTAAATTGCGAAGTTATACCAGGGAGCGTCAGATTTAAATGTCGTCTTTTTATTCTGATAGAAGCCGTAGATATTGGCTACAAGGTTTGAAAGGAAGAACGGAAGAAGATAGCCCCAAGTAACTACGCCGCCTATGACGGTTCCGTTTTCTATAACACCGCCGACAACATATTTACCTATCTGCTCAACGCCCTTTGCGGTAGCTGCGTCAAAAATTGTGTTCGGTGCGAAGATTCCCTGAAGGAAAGCGGGAAGAGTGGCTGTCACGCTGTCGAAGATAAGCGGAAGAACGTTTGCAAGCACCAGCTGAATGATGGTGACAAGTCCGCTTACTACAAGGAACTTAATGAACTGCCAAAGAGCCTTCATAAAAGAGCCCTTTTCCTCTGCGGCGTTGTCTATACCGCCGAGGCTTATTTTTTTCTTATCTGCCATAGTTTTACTCCTCTTAATGAGATTTCGGAAGCGATAAAACACTCCCACGATTTTTAAATAGCCCTTTTAGTATAACAAACAATGTATAAATATGCAATACAAAACTTCACAATTTATTCATAATTACAATTAAAAGGCTCCTGTGAACCACAAGAGCCTTTCAAAGAAAAGTCAAGTAAAGTCTCGGTGTCTTTTTAAGCGACAACCGAATTGTCAGTTTACGTTCGGAGTTATTTTGAGCGTCGCAATATCGGTAAGTGACATTTTATCGCTCGGAACTATAAACGTACTCTCCATAAGAGACTTTGCCGCATCAAGCGAGGTAAGACATGATGTACCGCTCTCAACCGCAATTCGGCGAAGCTTAAAGCCGTCTCTGTCGGGGCGTCTGCCGTGAGTAGGCGTATTGATGATGAGTGAGACATCGCCCGAATGGAGCATATCCATAATATTGGGGCTCTCACCCGTGAGCTTGTTTACGGGCTTCGCATCTATGCCTGCCTCAAGCAAAGCCTTACGCGTTCCCGGCGTTGCGTAGAACTTAAACTGCGAATCCTTAAATGCCTTAAGCATCTCACAGACCTCAGCCTTGTCCTTATCGCGGACGGTGACAATAATCTTGCCGTCCTTAGGAAGCGAAACTCCGCCGCCGTCGAACGCCTTTAAAAGTGCCTCGTTGTAATCCTGCGAAATACCGAGCACCTCGCCCGTAGATTTCATTTCGGGTCCGAGAGATGTATCGGCACCGATTATCTTTTCAAATGAGAATACGGGAAGCTTGATTGCATAATATCCGCTGTTTCTGAAAAGGCCTGTGCCGTAACCCATATCCGAGAGCTTTTCGCCGAGCATAGCTCTTGTAGCAAGTGCAATAGCCGGAATGCCGGTTACCTTGCTTATATACGGTACGGTTCTTGAAGAACGCGGATTTACCTCGATGATGTAAACTTCTTCCTTGAGCACGATGAACTGTATATTCATCATACCGATAACGTGAAGCGCGGAAGCGAGACGCTTTGTATAATCAACTATGGTCTTTTGAACCTTTTCGGAGAGTGTGACTGCGGGATAAACCGAAATCGAGTCGCCCGAATGGATGCCGGCACGGTCAATGTGCTCCATAATACCGGGAATCAGTATGTTTTTGCCGTCGCATATAGCGTCAACCTCAACCTCCTGACCCATAAGATATTTATCTACAAGCACGGGGTGCTCGGACAAATCGGGAATGGTACGGGTTATGATACCCATAAACTCTCTTATGTCATCGTCGCTTGCGGCAATTTGCATGCCCTGACCGCCGAGGACGTAGCTCGGTCTTACCAATACGGGATAACCGAGCGAATGTGCCGCCGAGAGAGCCTCGTTTACGGTAAACACAGTATGTCCCTTAGGTCTTTGAATGTCGCAGTATTCGAGTATCTCGTCAAAACGCTCTCTGTCCTCTGCGGCGTCAACGTGGTCGGCGTCGGTACCGAGAATCGTAACTCCGAGGTCGTTAAGCGTTTTTGTGAGCTTTATAGCGGTCTGACCGCCGAACTGAACTATTGCGCCGTCGGGTTTTTCCGCCTCGACTATATTGGTAACGTATTCGGGAGTCAACGGCTCAAAATAAAGCTTATCGGAAACGTCGAAATCGGTTGATACGGTTTCGGGGTTATTATTTACGATTATGGCTTCGCAACCGGCTTTTTTAAGCGCCCAAATAGAGTGCACCGAGCAATAGTCAAATTCTACGCCCTGTCCTATTCTTATAGGTCCCGAGCCGAGAACGATAATCTTCTTTTTCTTCGGAGTTGTATCGACCTCGTTTTCAACGCAGTAATCCGAATAATAATACGGCGTTTCGGCCTTGAACTCCGCGGCGCAGGTATCAACTATTGAGAATGACGGAGTGATATGCCACATTCTGCGGAGATTTTTGATTGACGCCTCGGAAACGCCCACATCATTTGCTATAACGTCGTCCGTAAAGCCGAGACGTTTCGCTTCGAGCAGAGTGTCGCGGTCACACGCGCCGGTCATAAGCGTTTTTTCCATATTGACGATATTTTCTATTCTCGTCAGAAACCACATATCAATCTTTGTGATGTCATGTATTTTGCCGAGAGAAATGCCGTTATAAATCGACGCCGCCACAACATAAAGACGCGTGTTGTCGATATTTTTAAGAAGCTTTAGCAGCTCGTCGCAGCTTTTTTCGGTATACTCGGACATCAAAAGGCTTGTCTTGTTTTCTTCAAGCGAATGAAGAGCCTTTTGCAGCGCACATTCAAATGAACGTGAAATTGCCATAACCTCTCCGGTCGCCTTCATCTGTGTGCCGAGTGTACGTTTTGCGTTTACGAACTTGTCAAACGGCCACTTCGGGATTTTAACGACGCAGTAGTCGAGAGCCGGCTCAAACGAAGCATATGTTTTTTTGGTAATCGCGTTCGGTATCTCGTCAAGCCCGAGTCCGAGAGCTATTTTTGCGGCAATACGCGCTATGGGGTAGCCGGTTGCCTTTGAAGCAAGTGCCGAGGAACGTGAAACACGCGGATTAACCTCGATTACGGCATAGCGGAATGAATCGGGATGAAGTGCAAACTGAACATTGCAGCCGCCCTCTATGCCAAGCTCCGTTATGATGTTAAGAGCCGCGGAGCGCAGCATCTGATATTCCTTATCCATAAGGGTTTGAGACGGTGCGACAACTATCGAGTCTCCGGTATGAACGCCTACGGGGTCAAGGTTTTCCATATTACATACGGTAATGCAGTTGCCCTTGCCGTCACGCATTACCTCATACTCTATCTCTTTCCAGCCGGCAATACATTTCTCGATAAGGACCTCGTTTACGCGCGACAGGCGAAGTCCGTTTGAACATATCTCGCGAAGCTCCTCCTCATCGTCGGCAATTCCACCGCCCGTACCGCCGAGCGTATATGCCGGGCGGACTATTACGGGATAGCCTATCTTATCGGAAAATTCAACTGCAGCCTCAACGTCGTGTACAACGAGCGACTCGATACACGGCTCGCCGATTTTTTCCATGGTATCCTTAAATTCCTGCCTGTCCTCAGCCTTTTTGATAGAGGACGCCTTGATACCGATAAGGCGCACGCCGTTGGCCTTTAAAACGCCTTTTTCGTCGAGCTCCATAGCAAGGTTGAGTCCTGTCTGACCGCCGAGCGTGGGAAGAATCGAATCGGGTTTTTCTTTTTCTATTATCTTGGTGAGCGTGGGAACATTCAGCGGCTCGATATACACCTTGTCCGCTATATCGCCGTCGGTCATTATTGTAGCGGGGTTTGAGTTTACAAGTACAACCTCTATCCCCTCTTCCTTCAGAGAGCGGCACGCCTGAGTTCCGGCGTAGTCAAATTCGGCAGCCTGACCTATGATAATAGGACCGGAGCCGATAACAAGTACCTTTTTTATCGTCTTATCAATCATCGTATCTGCCCTCCGCTGCCATCTTCAAAAATCTGTCAAACAAAAACGCCGTATCGCGCGGACCTGCGTTGGCCTCCGGGTGGAACTGCACGGTGAACACGGGCTTTCCGTGATAAACTATTCCCTCAACGGTCTTATCGTTTACGTTTATGCAGTTAATTTCGGCGTTATCCGGCAGACCCTTGCCGTTTACCATATAGCCGTGGTTCTGCGACGAGAGGTAGGTCCTGTCTTCATTAAGGAATTTGACCGGGTGATTTGCGCCCCTGTGACCGTACTTCATTCTTTCGGTCTCACCGCCGTTGGCAAGTGCCATAAGCTGATGGCCGAGGCAGATTGCAAAGGTCGGTATACCGTAATCGTAAAGCTTCTTTATCTCTTTGATTATATCGACGCATTCCGACGGATCGCCGGGCCCGTTTGAAAGCATAATGCCGTCGGGCGATGTCTTTATTATTTCGTCTGCCGACGTAAATGACGGATAAACCGTTACAATGCAGTTTCTCTTCACGAGATTATTTATTATATTCCGCTTTGTTCCGAAATCCATAAGTGCTATTTCAGCACCGGTGTTTTCTTCGCCGTATACCTTTGTCTGCTTTGCGGTAACGCTGCCGACAAGGTCAATTTGGCGGAAAGACTTAATGACATCCATAAGCCTTTCCCTGTCGCTAATATCCGAAGTGAGTACGCCGCGCATGGTTCCGCTCTCGCGCAGTTTCTTTACGACGGCGCGCGTATCAACGCCCGATATGCACGGGATATTGTATTCCTTTAAAAGATTCTCTATTGTATCGGTGCATCTGAAATTTGACGGGTCGGAGCTGAGCTCATGGACTATAAAGGCACTCGGCTGAAGCCTTTCGCTCTCAAAATCCTCTCGGCTTATACCGTAATTGCCTATCATGGGATAGGTCATAACAACTCCCTGCCCCGCATACGACGGGTCAGTAAGGATTTCAACATATCCGGTCATGGAAGTGTTAAACACTATTTCGCAGGCAGTTTCTTTAAAATCGCCCCTTGCGGTTCCCTCATATACGGAACCGTCTTCAAGCATCAAATACGCTTTCAAACAATACACCGACCTTTCAAACAAATGCTTTTACTTAATTGAAAATTTTATCATATTTCGGGTTCTATTTCAATACAAATATTAAACATAAAAATAAAAACGACCTTTGAAAATCCCGAAAAAAAGGAGCTGTAAAAAATACAGCCCCTATCATTTAAAACGGAAGATAATGCATGGACGAATTCGTGACAAGCACCGCCACATAGCCGATATAAATACAAACCATCAAAGCGCCCTGCCAACGGCTGAGCTTTTTGAAAATCAACGTAGGTATTATGGCTATCGCTATGACGAGCAGGCAAACCGGCATATCAAGAAACGCCGACTGCTTGCCGACCGTAAGAGTTCCGCCCGATAAAAACGCGCATATCGGAAGAATGAGAGTCAAATCAATGATATTTGCGCCTATAATGTTGCCTATGGAAAGCTCCGACTGCTTTTTGGCAACGGCGGTAAGAGTTGTTACAAGCTCGGGCAAGGATGTGCCTATCGCTATTATGGTAACGCCGATTATCGCCTCGGACACGCCTAAATGGCGAGCTATCACGGTACCGTCGTCAACGAGCAAATCGGCTCCCACAACAACGGCCGCGGCACCTATCAAGAACTTAACTATATTGAGTGCCATCTGCTTCCCGGTGTGCTCCGTTTTCTCAACCTCGCCGGAATCGGCGGAGAGAGATTTTTTGCCGGAAATGATGTTTTCTATCATAAAGACGGCAAATATCGCTATCATTATAATGCTCTGCCAAAGATTTAAATCAAGGTCATAAGAAAATGCAAAAAGCGCGGCAACCGCGAGAATCATAAGCGAGCCCTTTAATGCAACGGAGCTGCGTTTAATGACGGCCGGCATACACAAAACGGAAATGCTCATTATAAGGCCGATATTGGCGGTTACCGAGCCTACGGCATTGCCTATTGCCATATCGTTTTGCCCCTTTGCCGCCGCTATTGACGAAACAAGAAGTTCCGGAAGCGTCGTGGCAAAGCTGACTACCGTAGCACCGATTATGAATTTCGGAATTCCCGTAGCTTCGGCTATCCATGTAGCGGCGTCAACAAAAACATCGCCGCCCTTAACTATAAGCACAAGGCCTATAACAAACAAGATAACGGCATATATAATATTATCCGACGGCACGCTTATAAGCGATGCAAGTGAGCTTGAAATATTCATAAATTACCCTCCTGCGAGTTGGCATATCCTTGTTATGTTAACACCAAAGCGTATTAAAGTCAATAAAAAAGAGCGAAAAGCCGAATTTTGCTTAACACAAACAGGGGTTATACGAAACGAAAAATATTTTATTTACAATTTTAATTAAAAATGTTATAATCAATAATAATTTGTGTATAAAATGCACAAAGCTTGGAGGAGTAAAAAAATGAAAAGGTTTTTAGCGGTACTTTTGTCGCTGATACTGGCAGCAGGCTCGCTCTTTGTGGCGGCCTTTGCGGCAGACGGCAAAAAAGAAAAAGTTTATCCGGTCATTCTCTTGCAGGGCTACAGCGGTCCGAAGCTCTTTAATCAGGACACCGGTGAAAAAGCCTGGGGTCTTGACTTTGACAAGGTCAAGGAGCACGTTTTAAACGACTACGGCAAAGAGCTTGCAAACGGCGCGAAGGAATATGCAAAAGGCAACCCCGATCCGCTTGTGGATACACTCGGCACGATTCTTCTCGACGTGATGGACCCGATAGCCTGCAACACGGACGGTTCATCGAAATACAACCTCGATACCTTCCCGAAGGGTGCCGAGGCCACGCGAATGTCAACGCTTATTGCAAACGGTCAGGAGGAGTATATCGGCGAAAAGCCCATAATGACCGGCTTCGTGGAAAAACTCACACAGCAGGGCGTTGAAAATGCCGCCGACTACATATTCATTTACACCAACGATTGGCGTAAGGGTCAGGCGCAATATGCAAAGGACATTGACGCATATATCGATGAAGTAAGAGCCTTGACTTGTTCCGACAAGGTAGATATATACGGCCTCAGCTTCGGCGGTCAATGCGGTGCCTCTTATCTCTATTATTACGGCGAAAAAGCAAAGGTTCACAAGGCCTGTCTCAACGTTCCGGCAATAGGCGGAACCAATATGGTAGGCGACCCGTTGCTCGGCAACGATATAACGCTTGACTTCCCGACGATATTGCAGTTTGTCGAAATCGGTTTCCGCTCCGAAAACGAGTGGGAATGGATACTCGAGTTCCTGTCATCTCTTACAGGCGGTTACCAAAACCTCAACAAAATAGTCAATCTCGTCGCGCAGGAATACATTGTGGATTATATTGACAAATTCGGCAGTATATGGGACTTTATCCCTCTTAACGTATACGACGAAGTGAAAGCCCGTCTTATAAGAGACGGATACGTAGACCCCGTCGCGGCCGCTCCGCTGATAGCAGCCTCGGACGAATTTCACTACAACGCGCTCGCAAATATGAGTGAGGGTCTTAAAAGAGCACAAAAAGCCGGCACTCAGATAGCCATAATGTCAAATACGGGCATAAACGGCGTTACCGGTACATACAAAAACTCCGACTATATAATAGACGTGCACACTTCATCAGGCTCTGCCTGCGCTCCGTTCGGAGAGCGGTTTCCGGAGGATTACACTCACGTCGGAACACAGTGCAGCAACAAAAAGCATTGGCACATATCTCCCAACAGGGATATAGACGCCACCTGCTCCTATCTTCCGGAAAACACATGGTTTATAAAGGGGCAGTTCCACGGTCAAAGCAACTGGGACTCATACTCTCGCGAGTTTATACTCGAGTTTATGTTCGGCGACAGTATAAAGGATATATACTCAAATCCCAAATATCCGCAATTTGAGCTTGCCCAGAATCCGGCGGACGGTCTCTACATGAGATTTGACAATACAAACTCCGGCTTCCACACGTCGAAGGATACGGCACTTGTATTTACAAATCTCTCGGAGCAATACACAATAGACATTCTCGACATTTCGGCTAAGGGCTTTAACCTTTTCCCGGAGTACAATTCATATTCCGGAATAGGCGCCGGCAGTACCGAGGTAATTTCCATGACCGACCACTGCTTTGCCAAAAGCACTCAGCCCATCAGCATAAAGGTCAGATACCGTCTCAACAGTCCGCAAAGGCTCATAAAGGAAAAAACATTTACCTTTACGCACTTAAGCGACGATGAAATTAAGGATTATCCGTTCATAAATGACGCCGCAAAGCTTATAATCGGTGAAAATGAGCCTGTGCCCGTAACGGAAACAGCTCCGGCGGATACAACGGAAAACACGCCGGAGAATATCGAAGAGCGCGCCGAAGTAAGACTTTCAGGCGGCGAAAATAAGGTCTCATCCAAAATCCCAAAAACCGGAAGCGCAAAACGCGGTATTGCGATATCGTCATTTGCCGTTATTACGGCAGCTGCCGCGGCAGGCGTGATAATCAAAAAGAAAAAAGAAGAAGCCTGATATAATCCAAGATAAAATAGCACCCCTTGGGTACTTAAAGTGCCCAAGGGGTGTCTTTTGTTTGCTCTTAAAAATCGGTTCAGCTCTTTTAAATACCCGTTGTACCGAGAATTGCGGGAGCGGCATCATTAAGCAGCAGCTTTTTCAGTGCCGAATAGCGACGTGTTTTTTTATCGTTCGCCGCCATTTTCATAAGCTCGTCTTCCGTGCCGACAATTATCATAAGCTCCTTCGCCCTTGTTACGGCGGTATAAAGCAGATTTCTGTAACAGAGCTGCGGTATTACATTTACGACGGGCATTATAACGGCTTTAAATTCGCTGCCCTGACTTTTATGCACGGTAACGGCATATGCAAGCTCAAGCTCGGTCATCTGCTCCTTTGCGTACTGTGCGGTTCTGTCGTCAAAGCTTATAAACGCAGTCTCGCTCTTTAAGTCTATTTTTTCGATTATTCCGATGTCTCCGTTAAAAATTCCCTCGCCGGACTCCTTATCGCTGTCCCAATGAATATCGTAATTGTTTTTTATCTGCATTACCTTGTCGCCCTCGCGGAAAAGACGGAAGCCCGAATTCAGCTCGTTTTTATTATCCGACGGCGGATTCACAAGAGACTGGAGTATTTTGTTGAGATTTACCGTGCCGGCCTCGCCCTTTTTCGACGGGCAAAGCACCTGTATATCTCTGAGCGGAGAATACGAATATGCGCGCGGCAGTCTCTCGGCATAAAGCTCCGCTATCGTTTTCGCAGCAAGAGCCGGGGTCTGCCGTTCCATCAAAAAGAAGTCGCCGTCCTTTCGGTCTGTCACGATTTTTTCACCGTTCACTATACGGTGTGCGTTGGTGACTATGAGGCTGCCCATGGACTGACGAAAAACCTCCTTCAACTCAACCACAGGCAAAAGGCGCGATTCAATTAAATCGTGAAGCACATTGCCTGCACCGACCGGCGGCAGCTGATCGGAGTCACCGAGCATAATAAGGCGACAACCGAGAGGCAATGCGTTTAAAAGACTCGCAAAAAGGCTTATATCCACCATGGAGAGCTCGTCAAGTATAAGAGCTTCACACTCAAGCGGATTGCGGATATTTCGTTTAAATGTAGGTCTGTCATGCTCGTCCCACTCAACCTCCAAAAGCCGGTGAATGGTCTTAGCCTCCTTGCCGGTAAGCTCGGTCATTCTTTTTGCCGCTCTTCCCGTGGGTGCCGCAAGACTTATGTCCAGTCCCTCGCTTTGGAAGAGACGAAGTATGCCCTTGAGCGTGGTGGTTTTACCTGTTCCGGGACCGCCGGTCAAAATCAGTATGCCCTTGTTCACCGCTGTCTTTATGGCAAGCTTTTGCTTTTCGGCATACGATATATTATCGGCTTTTTCGATTTTCTCTATTTCGCTGTCAAGTGCCGAATGGCCTGCCGGCGGAAAATTTAAAAGCACCTTTATGCGGTCGCTTATACTCTTTTCATCGCGAAACGCCTGAATTAAAAAGACGTACTCCTTGTCGGTAAACACCTTTGAGACAAGACGGTTTTCATGACAAAGCTCGTCCGTCATTATATCTACGGTATCTGCATTTGTATTAAGAAATTCGGCAGCCACGCGCAAAAGCTTATCACGCGGTATGCAGGTGTGTCCGTCGACATATAAATTATGTCTTAAAATATGCTCTACACCCGCCTTTATCCTGTATGAATCATTTGGTCTGTGCGGAAGATTGTCAGCTATTGTCTCAACTCGGTCAAACGGTACGCCGACCTCGGGCAAACAGAGAACGTACGGGTTTTCCGTGACCTTGCCCACCACATCACCGCCGAACGCTTTATATGCGGCAAGGCACTCGCGCGGACCTATACCGTACGATTCGAGCGTCATGGTAATGCTGCGTATCGCAAACTGGCTGCGATATGACGCGCAGATTTTTTCTGCCTTTTCCGGCGAAATGCCCTTGACCTTTGAGAGCATCTCGGGATTGCTTTCGAGATAATCGAATGCTTTTTCGCCGAACATATCCACAATACGCTCTGCCGTAGCCCTGCCTATTCCTTTTATTGCGCCTGCGGCAAGATAATTATAAAGCTGTTCGGTTGTTGCCGGCATATTGCGTTCAAACGCCTCCACCTTAAATTGCCTGCCGAAAGTTGTGTGATAAGTCCATTCACCCTGAAGCTTTACGGTTTCGCCGACGGAAATATCGGAAAATACGCCGACGGCCGTGATAAGGTCATCATCACAGCCGACGGAAAGCACGGTATATCCGTTTTGCTCATTTCTGAACCTTATGTCCTCTACCGTACCCTCTATTATTTCTTTTTCGTGAGTTTCGCTCATTTCAAATATTCCTCTAAATCCTCGGCGGTAAAAAGATATATGCCGTTTGTTTCACGGCAAATATTTTGGCAGCCGAGCTTTTCTTTTTCGGTCATTCCCGTGTCAAGCACTATAACCTTACCGTAATCCTCATCGCCTATAAGATTCATTTTCATTCTCGCGGCGTATACTGCCGCAGACACATTTTTCCCGCAATGCTTAGACGGGATAAGTACATAGTATTCATATTTTGCTTTCAGCAGCAGTTTTAACAGCACAGCATATACTACGGCAAAGACGCCCAATATTATAAGTCCCACAAAAACCGCGCCGAAAAAGCCCTCTAACATTAAAACCACCCCATATCATCATATGAGGCGGAAATAAAAGAGTGAGCAGCCTTGTAAGCCGAGTTCTGTCGTTTAAAGCAGTTATCTGTCTAGGCGTACCGTTGCCGGCACGCTCAAGCCATCCTTCGAAGTATTTGCCCAGCTGACAACTTCTGTCGATGTTGCATCGGGTAGGGTTTGCCTGGCAATGCCGTTACCGACATTCCGGTGAGCTCTTACCTCGCCATTCCACCCTTACCGCAAAAGCGGCGGTATATTTCTATGCACTGTCCCGGAGGTCACCCTCGGCGGCCGTTAGCCGTTACCCTGCTGTGTGATGCTCGGACTTTCCTCATCGCGCAAAGCGCTCCGCAACTGCTCGGGCTGCTCACTCTATGTATTTTATTATATTAACCTCGGCTTGTCAAATGCCAAAGTAAGCCGCGGCATTGTTATACGATATATCCTCCGCGATATTTTTAAGAAATTCCATATCGCGCGGATATTTTCCCTCCTCGACGAGGTCGCCTATATATTCGCAGAGAATACGTCTGAAATACTCGTGGCGCGGATATGACAAAAAGCTTCTCGAATCCGTCACCATACCGATAAATTTGCCGAGACATCCGAGATTTGCGAGCGTCGCAAGCTGCTTTCTCATTCCGTCGTAATTGTCGTTGAACCACCACGCCGCTCCGTACTGTATTTTTGAATAATTGCCGCTGCCCTGGAAATTACCTATCATAGAGCCGTAGACAAAATTGTCACGCGGGTTAAGATTAAAAATGACCGTTTTGGGGAGAGCGTTTTGGCTGTCAAGCGAGTCGAGGAATTTTGAAAGCCCCGAAGCCGTGTTGCAGTCATCTATCGAATCAAAGCCCGAATCGGCACCGATTTTCTTAAACATTCTTGTGTTGTTGTTGCGAAGAGCACCTACGTGCAGCTCCATAACCCAATTGTGTGCCGCGTATTCTTTTGCAAGCTCGGTTAAAAGGTCGGTTTTATAGCAGTCGCACTCAAATTCAGTCGGTTTTTCGCCTGCCGCTCCCTTTCTGAATATCTCTTCGAGCTCATCCTCGCCGCATTTTTCATATGGTATATATGAAAAAGAATGATCACAGGCAAGGCAGCCTACGGAATCAAAATAGCGTATTCTTTCTTTAAGGACTTCTTTTAACGTCTTATAAGAATCTATTTTCACGCCCGCCGTTTTTTCCATACGGGAGAGCCACTCCGGAAACGACGGCAATTCTATACCGAGAGCCTTTTCCGGTCTGAACGCCGGAAGCACGCGGCATGAAAAGCTCTTATCCTTAGCCAAAAGCTTATGGTATTCAAGTGTATCGGCCGGGTCGTCTGTTGTGCAGACGCACACAACACCCGATTTTTCTATAAGCTCGCGCGGAGAAAAGCCGCCTTTTTTGATTTTTGCGTTGCATTTTTCCCATATCTCATCACACGTTTCGGGAGACAGCGTTTTATAAATTCCGAAATATCTTTGAAGCTCCAGATGAGTCCAATGATAAAGCGGATTACCTATAAGATAGGGCATTGTTTTAGCCCACGCCTTAAACTTATCATAGCCGTCGGCGTCGCCCGTGATATATTTTTCGTCAATGCCGAACGAACGCATGGCGCGCCACTTGTAGTGGTCATAAGAAAGCCACAGCTCAGCTATATCGTCGGGGTTTTTGTTGTCGTATATCTCCTTCGGTGACAGGTGGCAATGCCAATCGAATATAGGCATTTCTTTTGCCGCCCTGAAGAGCTCCTTTGCGGTATCGGTTGACAGCAAAAAGTCGTCGTCCATAAATTTTTTCATTTTAAGCACCTATCCTTTCGAAAAAAAGCATTCTGTTTTATTTCAGCTTTAAAGTTACTATTTCAAACGGTTTCAACGTAAGATTTACCGTTCTGCCGTGTTTTTGAAGCTTTCTCTCTTCATTTTCGAGAAGGTCGGTCAAGAACACATCGTCGAAATCAAAGCCTAGCGTGAGATTTACATTTGCGCGTGAATTACAGCACTCGTACAATCTCACAATTACGCCGTCGCCGTCCTCTGCATTTTTCACTGTCTCGCATATGACATTTTCCGAATCAACCGACAAAAGGGAATATTCTTCGGGAAGAGTACCGTTTTGACTTTCGATTTTTTTCGCCTCAAGCGGAGAATTGAGCAGATAAGCAAGCTTTACCGTACCTGCCTCTCTGAAATCACCGCTGTGCGGGAACAGCGAATATGTAAACTCATGCCTGCATTTATCGGCGTCGGGATTGGGATAGTTTCCGCACTTGATCAGCGTAAGGCGAATAACCGAGTCGTGAATATCATAGCCGTACTTGCAGTCGTTTAAAAGGCTTACGCCGTAGCCGTATTCGGAAAGGTCGGCGAATTTATGCGCGCACACCTCAAATTTTGCCGCGTCCCAGCTTGTGTTTTTGTGAGTCGGTCTTTCAACCGTACCGAATTGTATGTCGTATGTCGCCTTGTCGGCATTTATGTCCGTGGGGAAGGCGGTTTTGAGAAGTATATGGCTTTCTTTCCAGTCAATATCGTTTTCGAAGTCGATTTTCGGCGTGTTTTCATAAAGCCATATGCGCTGTACTATGGTGCTTGAGAGAAATCTTCTTGTTATCTCGATGCCGGCTCTGACACCGTCCGACAGCGGTTTTATTGAAACTACGGAATCAACTTCCCAAGACTTGTCGGTATAGTAATTGCTTATCTCCCAGTTGTCGTAGTCACGCGGAATATCTTCGTATGCAGTAAGCACATTTCCGCGTTCGCCCTTTTTGAGCACCTCGCGTTTATTTTTCTTATCGAACAGAGAAGAAAACGCTCCGGTCTTATCAAGCTTTATTTTAAAGAACCTGTTTTCAAGGAATTTATCGGTAACCTTTACGGAATTTGTATTGCAGACGTCCGTTACAACCTTATATCCCTTCGGAGGTATATTTTTAACGTACACGGTTTTGCCGTCAAGCTTTGTTTCGCCGCTCGCCTCAAAGGAGTTCGGATTAAAAACGAGCACTCCGCCGCGTGTGTTTATATTTTCCGCGACGGCGGTTTCAGCGTCGTTTTTGATTCTTTTGCCCGCTTCGCCGATTTTCTCATACTGCCGATGCGATACCTCATATACTTCCTTTATTGATGAGCCGGGTATTATATCGTGGAACTGATTTAAAAGTATTGTCTCCCAGCCACCGTGAAGAGCCGTCCTCGGATATTCTCTGCCGAGCAGCTTTTGCGCCGTCACGGACAGCATTTCGGCATTTTCATAAAGGAATTCGCTTCGGCGGTTCAGCTTTTTATTCTGCGCCATGGAGGTATAGGTTCCGCGGTGATATTCAAGATACAGTTCGCCTTGCCAACAAGGAGTTTTCGGATTTTTTTCGGCTCTCTTTTTAATTCGCTCAAGGAATGAGCCGGCAAATTCCATTTTAGCGCACGGTACTCCCGAAACGCCCTTTTTCAGCACATCGTAATATTCAAGGTCTTTTCTTATAGGTCCGCCGCCGCCGTCGCCGTAACCGAAGGTTATCATCACTTCGTTGTTTATATCCTTTTGCTGATAGCGGTCATATCCGCCTATGAGCTGGCAAGGATTGAGTTTTGCGTTGTAAGTGACGTTTGTCGCCGGCTTTTTACCTCTGACCTTATCCTGCGCGGTCATAAAATACGTGAATATATCGGTACCGTCTATCCCCTTCCAGAAGAAGGTATCATACGGCATTTTATCGGTCTCGCTCCAGCCGATTTTGGAGGTCACGAATTTATCAACGCCGCTTTTGCGGAGGATTTGCGGCAGTGCCGCGGAATAACCGAATACATCGGGGAGCCAAAGCACCTTTGAATCAACGCCGAATTCGTTTTTGAAGAAGCTCTTGCCGTATAATATCTGCCTTACAAGGCTCTCGCCCGACGACAGGTTGCAGTCCGCCTCGACCCACATGGCGCCCTCGACCTCCCATCGGCCGAGGCGTACCATTTCTTTTACCTCGGCGTAAAGCTCGGGGCTTTCCTCTTTCAGGAATTTATAGAGCTGCGCCTGACTCGACATAAACTTGTATTCGGGATATTTTTTCATAAGCTCAAGTACGGTCGAAAAAGAGCGCAACACCTTTTCCCTCGTCTGTGCAAGAGTCCAGAGCCAAGCTACGTCTATATGCGTATGGCCTATGCAGACAGCGTTTACGTCTTCTTTTTTGCAGTATTTGCCGTAGAATTCCCTGTCGAGATATGCTTCAGCAGTATCGACGGAGTCAAGAAATTCTTTTGAACCCGGCACGCGCATATCAATGAGATTTATTGCGCCGACAACGTAGTTTTCAATATCGACATAGACCTTTTCATACGGCTCGTGATAAAGCGTAACCTCATACGGCACGGCGATTTTATAATAGAGGCGGCGTGCGTTTTCGTAATACGCGTTGAGAGTCACGTTAAAATCAAGCAAGCAGTCGTTTCTGCCGGAATAGGCGTAAAGGAATATATCATATTCGCCCTTTGCATTATCAAGGAATATTTCGCGGTGATTCACATCAAGCCCTTGCTGTAATTTGCCGTCAACATACGCTATAAACTGGGGATTTACCGCGTCCCAGCCGTCAAGCTGAGTGGAGACGGTAATCTCGAGATTTTTGCCTGTCAGTTCTTTCGGAACAATCAGTTTTTTATAAAACCATGCGTGTGCATCATATTTTCCGCCCCAGCGGTCATTTTTTTCAAAGCTCTTAAAGCTCCCATCAACAACGGGCAATTCGTTACCGACTTTATATTCGCACGGCTTATATAAAAAGCCTTCGATTTTTTCACTGTATGCCACGGTATTTTTTTTGAACTCCTCAAGGAACACCCTGAGTCTGTCCTCATAAAAGTCTGTCTGCATATTTGCCTCCCGGTATTGCTTTTTATTGCTGATATTTTATCACAGTAAAACGCGTAATACAACATACAAACAGCGTTTTACTAACGTTTTTTATGCTCCGAATATACTGCCGTAAAGTCTTTTTGCAGCCGGCAAAAAATCTTCGGACGCCACGGACGAGCACAAGAGCAAAATCTGCGGATATTTTTTCCCCGTGCCGCTCTCCTTTACCGCCACGCCGCTTATAAGGGCTCGCTCCGCGATTTCTTTTTCCGACATAGCGCACTTTATTTCGAGTCTTAAAACAAAGCCCGTTTCGCCGATGTAGATATTGGCTTTATCGCCGAAAACCTCTTTCAGGGCTGATGTCAGCAGTTTCATTTTTTGGGTATACAGTCTTTTGATTTTTCTTATTCTTATTGACAGATTTCCGTCGCGGATAAAGCTGCACAATGCTATCTGTTCGGTCTTTGAGGCGGTTTGGTTATACAGCTCCGCCTTTTTTTCGTATTCGCCGAGCAGCGCGTCCGGAAGTATCATAAAGCTGAGTCTGATAGACGGTAAAAGCAGCTTTGAAAACGTACCGATATAAATTACATTTCTGCCGCAGTCAAGTCCCTGGAGGGATGGTGTGGGGCGATTGAAATATCCAAACTCGCTGTCGTAATCATCCTCGATTATAAGCTTGTTTTCTCTGTCCGCAAGACGGATAAGGCGAAGTCTTTCACTTGTCGGCATAACGTCGCCGAGGCGGTTTATATGCGACGGACTCACATAAATTATATCGGCCTCTTCTTTTGTACGGCATGATTTAAAGCCGTGGTCGGAAAACACCGCTGCACCCTGTTCAAATTCCGACTCTCCGAAAAAGACCTTTTGCGAACGCGGCAGCACGGCGCATATTATATGTAAAAGGCTTTGCACGCCCGCGCCTATGACTATGTTATCGGGTGAGCAGACCGCATTTCTGTGCTCCGTGATATATTTACAAAGAGCCTCCCTAAGCTCGCGTTCCCCCTGCGCCTCACCGTAGGACAGCAGTCTTTCGTCCTGCCTCAAAGCACTTTTGATGTATCTTCGCCACAGCGTGAAATCAAAGCTCTCCCTGTCTGCCGAGAGAGAAGTGAAATCATAGTCGGTTTTCGGCTCAAGCTCTTTTTTTCCTCTTACCGTACCGTCTTTTTTTTCACGCCGCGCAACATCCGTCACAAAGTACCCGCTCTGCGGCTTTGATACAACATATCCGTCCGCCGCAAGCTGAAAATACGCCGCCTCAGCCGTAGTGCGGCTTACCGACAGTTCCCTTTCGCATCGCCGTATCGACGGAAGCCTTGCGCCCGGCGACAGCTTGCCCTCGGTGATTAAGTCTTTATAATATTCGTAAACTCGCATATACAGCGGAATGTTTTCCTTATTCAGTCCGGAATCCACAGTATTCTCCATAACTGTCCCCTAAAAAATTTTAATTTTTGTGTATTTCAATAATGACACATCGGGTATATTATATATTAAAATCAGGAGTTGGGCAAGTATTAAATACCGACTCGTATTTCGGCGAAAAATCATCTCGAAAAAACGGAAGGGTGTTAAAAACCATGAAAAAAATAGCCGTTATAAACGACCTTTCCGGCTTCGGCAAATGCTCTCTCACGGCGGCTATACCGGTTATATCGGCTCTTGGGCTTGAATGCTGCCCGATGCCGACGGCGGTACTGTCAAATCAAACAGGCTTTGAGAGCTTTTACTGCGATGATTTTACCGATAAAATGGATTTTTTCACAAGCGAGTGGAAAAAGCTCGGCGTTCGCTTTGACGGCATTCTTACAGGCTTTATAGCGTCGCACCGTCAGGCGGAAAAAATATTTCGTTTTCTTGACGAATTTAAAAATGACGACACCGTTTTTTTCTGTGATCCCGTTATGGCGGATGACGGAAAAATTTACGATATATACGACAAGGCTATGTGCGACGCCGTAACGCGTCTCGCAAAAAGGGCCGACATTATCTCTCCGAATCTCACGGAGCTGTGTGTTCTGACGGGGGAAAGCTACGAAGCTCTCTCTTCATCGGAACCGGACGATATAGCAAAAGCCGCATCGTCCCTTTTAAACGATACTCTGAGCACGGTCATTGTTACCGGCATAAAAAAAGACGACACCGTTTTAAACGTTGTCGCCGATAAAAGCGGTTTTAAAACTGTTTCATCCAAAAAATACGGCGGAAGCTTTTCCGGTACGGGTGATCTGTTTGCCGCGGCTGTTGCGGGACTTACCGTAAAAGGCGAAGCTCCGCTATGTGCCACCGAAAAAGCCGTAGAATTCCTTGAAGGCGCCATAAGGGATTCTTACGAAGAAAACACGGATCGTAATTTCGGGGTAAATTTTGAAAAATATTTGGGGAAGCTTATGTAAAGCATCTCACAAAGAGCCGTATTGCGCCCTACAGTCCGGCATCGCGAGCTTCTCGGATATTTCACTACGAAAGAATATGGTGACCACTATGAACACAAAATCAAAATCAAAATCAATGACAGCGCTTTTAAACCTTGTTAAAGCTGCGGTTTTTGCCGCTCTTATTGCCGTAATGACGGCATACATCAAATTTAACACCGGTATAAACGACGGTTATCTCCACTTCGGCGACAGTATGATTTACCTTGCCGCATGTATTCTTCCGCTTCCGTACGCAATGGCGGCTGCGGCAATAGGCGGTTTTTGTGCCGATATACTAGCGGGTGCTGCCGCTTGGGCTCCGTTTACGGCAGTAATTAAGGCTCTTAACGTTCTGCCGTTTGCACTTGTTTATACCTGCCACGCAACGAAGAGCCCCAACAAAATTCTTAATAAGACCACCGCGTTTATGCCTCTTGTTTCCGGTCTTATAACAATCTTTGGTTACCTTCTTGCGGAGGGACTTTTATATTCGTTCCCCACGGCATTAACCTCCGTTCCGTTCTCGATTATTCAGGCAGTCGGCAGTGCAATAATCTACTATATTGCCGCTCCGGCGCTTGATAAAGTTAAATTCAAAACAAAATTATCCTAAAGGGAGACTTTTTAATGGCTGACATAGTTTACACCTTTGAGGGCAGCGTATACCTTAACATCACAAATTCCTGTCCGTGCAAATGCAAATTCTGCATCCGCAATAATTCGGATTCGGTAGGTGACGCGGACACACTTTGGTTCTCGGGTCACAACCCCTCGTTTGATGAAATTAAAAAAGCTATTGACGAATACGATTTTACCGGCTACAACGGCGAGGTTATATTCTGCGGCTACGGTGAACCGACTTTTGCATATGACAATCTCATAAAGACGTGCAAATACATTCACGAAAAGCTCGGCTTAAAGGTTCGTCTTAATACGAACGGCCTTTCCGACCTGCTCAACAAAAAGCCGACAGCCAAGGAATTATGTGAAAATACCGATAAAATCTCGATAAGCCTTAACGAATACAGCAGCGAAAAATACTGTGAGCTGTGTGCTCCGGCATTCGGTGAAAAATCGTTTGACGCCATCATCAAATTTGCAAAAGAGTGTAAACAGTACGGTCAGAATCTGCGTTTTTCGGTGGTCGATGTGATTCCACAAGAGGATATTGAAAAATGCAGAGAGCTTGCCGACAGTCTCGGTATCCCGCTTAGAGTCAGAGCCTATGTTGCCGACTGAGAATAATCGTCCGTAAGCTTTTTTCGCATAATCGCAAGCACGGCTCTCTCCTTTCTTGAAACCTGCACCTGTGACATTCCGAGTTTTTCGGCTGTCGCACTTTGCGTAAACCCCTTGAAATATCTGAGCCTTATAAGGGTTTGGTCTTTTTGGGGCAAAGCTTTTAAAACCTCTTCGAGAGCCAATTTATCCTGAATGGCATCTTCGCCCGAGGGCACGGGAACATCGGTTTGACGTTCATTGTCGTCGTCCGACGCAGTGAGCGACACGGGCGGCAAGGAAATATTTAAAAGTTCCGATACGGCAAAGCAGTCTATCCCCAGAATTTTTGATAATTCTGTTACGGTAGGCTCTCTGCCGTTTTCTTTTGTCAACTTTTCGCTGAGCTTAACGGCTTCACGCGAGCGTTCCTTTAAGGAGCGGCTGACCTTTACCGCTCCGCCGTCTCTGAAAAGTCTTCTGATTTCACCCAAAACCGCAGGTACGGCATACGTTGAAAAAGCAAAGCCGAGCTCCTCGCGAAAGCCGTCCGCCGCCTTGACAAGTCCGAGACACCCTGCGGAATAAAGCTCCTCATATTCTATTCCTCTGCTGCGGAATCTGTTTGCACAGGCGTGTACCAAGCCGAGATTTTGCTCAATCAGCTCTTTTCGGTCCATTGCTCTTTACCCTTTATCGTTTTATATAAGGTTACAGTTGTGCCTTTTCCGAGCGTTGAAGTCACTCTCACCTTATCGGAAAAGCTCTCCATCACGGAAAACCCGAGACCCGACCTGTCGCCGCCGAGCGTTGTAAACAGCGGCTGACGGGCTTTTTTTATGTCTTCTATCCCGCGACCTCTGTCGCGTATTTTCGTCACAGTTTTTCCGTCGCCGTAAATTTTGACGTCTATGTATATTTTTCCGCACGAATTTTTGTAGGCGTGGACTATACAGTTTGTCACCGCCTCGCTGACGGAGGTCCTTATATCGTTCAGCTCCTCTATTGTGGGGTCAAGCTGTGAAATAAACGCCGACACCGCCGTGCGTGCATATCCTTCGTTTACGGAACGGCTCTCCAGTTGCATTTTGAGTTCATTAAGCGGTTTCACTTTTCTCCGCCTCCTTTTTCTTTTTCAGCACCGCGAGATTTTGAAGCCCCGCGAGGCACATTACCTTATATGCATGGCGTGACAGGCCGTGAATTTCGAGTGAGGCTCCCATACTCTCGCATATCTTGTATCTGCCCATCACAAGTCCTATTCCGGAGCTGTCCATAAATGTGACTCCCGAAAAATCAAGCACGACTCTTTTAGGGTGTGCCGAAATAATTGCCGCGTCTGTTTTTTCGCGTATGGGCAAAGCGACATGATGGTCGATTTCACCTGATAAAAATGACGTAACAACATCTTCGTCTGTCTTAATTTCAACGGACATATTTTTTCATCCTTTCCGAGTTTTCTTTCATTTTAACGGACAAGCATTAAAAAAGCTGTCGCAATATGGTAACGAATACCGTTTTTTCAAAATATAATGATATTGTATATATCAGAGCAAAGGAGAGAACAGCCTTGGAGCATAAAAAAAGCCTTGCCTTTTTGCCCGTAGGTGAAAAAGCAAGGGTGTTATCGGTTGAAAACGAAGGAAATATGAAAAGACGGCTTCAGGATCTCGGAGTTATAAGGGACACCGAAATCGGTTGTGTTCTCGACAGCATATCCGGCGACATAAAAGTCTACATGATACGCGGTGCATACATTGCGATACGAAAGTCCGACGCAGAGCAGATACTTCTTAAATAGGGTGATAATTTGAAAAAACAAAAAAATCCCAATAAAAAAGTAATAGCACTTGCCGGCAATCCGAACGTCGGAAAAAGCACGGTATTTAACGCGCTCACAGGTATGCACCAGCACACCGGTAATTGGACGGGCAAGACGGTAGACTCCGCAGAGGGCAGGTTTCTTTATAAAGAAAGAGAATATGTTTTGGTCGATCTGCCGGGTACATATTCTCTTTGCTCACACTCCGAAGAAGAGGAAAATGCAGGTAAATTTTTGCAATCTCAACGGTATGACGCCGTAATCGTTGTATGCGACGCGGTCTGCCTTGAGCGCAATTTAAATCTCGTCCTGCAAGCCATGGAAATAACGGGCAATATAATTGTTTGTATAAACCTGTTAGATGAGGCGAAAAAAAAGGGCATAGAAATTGACACGGAAAAGCTCGAAAAACGACTCGGTGTTCCGACAGTCGGCATTTGTGCACGTACAAAGCAGGGATTTCCGGAGCTTTTGGCCGCGGTTCAAAAAATGTCGGCAGATAAAAAAGCACCGATTTTCCCCGTAAAATACAGTGAAAGCACCGAAAAGGCAATAGAAATTCTCTGCGACGCATTAAGAAAAAATACAAATCTTCCGCTGAATGAAAGATACATGGCGCTGCGTCTTTTAGCAGAGCCGGAAAAAGCCTCGGAGGAATTTAAGGGGATATTCGACGACAAATTAAAAGACCGCAACATTTCGGACGCGCTGGAAAAAGCGTACCGTGTGTGCGGCGGAAGAAAAAACATAGAAGACGATATTCCCGAAAGCATAGTTAAAACAGCCGAAAATGCAGTTGACGGCGTTGTAAAAACAAATCAAAACAAGAAGCATGACTTTGACCGCAAATTAGATAAGCTTTTCACAAGCAAGCTTACGGGAATACCGATAATGTTGCTGCTTTTACTGCTCATATTTTGGATTACCGCGGTGGGTGCCAATTACCCGAGCGAACTTTTACAGCGTGCAAGCGGTTTTCTCATACAAAAGCTTATGCTCCTTTTGACAAATGCCGGCGTTTCTGTGTGGCTGCGCGAAATGCTTGTAAACGGAATGTTTAAGGTCTTATGCTGGGTCATATCGGTAATGCTGCCTCCCATGGCAATATTTTTCCCCCTGTTCACCCTGCTTGAGGACTTCGGATACCTGCCGAGAGTTGCGTTTAATCTTGACCACGGCTTCAGAAAATGCGGTACCTGCGGCAAACAGGCTCTCACGATGTGTATGGGCTTCGGGTGCAACGCAGTAGGGGTCACCGGCTGCCGCATAATAGACAGTCCCCGCGAAAAGCTTATAGCCGTTATAACAAACTGCCTTGTCCCCTGCAACGGGCGTTTTCCGTCGCTCATAAGCATTATAACCATATTTTTTGCCGCCGGCAGCTTCGGCATATGCCGTTCGGTATTTACCGCCGCACTTTTGACGCTTGTTATTGTATTCAGCGTACTTTTAACCTTTGTTTCGTCGCGTATACTGTCAAAAACACTTCTTCGCGGAGTACCGTCGTCATTCACTCTTGAGATGCCTCCGTACAGAAAGCCGCAGGTCTTAAAGGTCATAGTGCGTTCGATTTTTGACAGGACCCTTTTTGTTCTCGGAATAGCCGCCGCAGTTGCCGCTCCGGCAGGCATTATAATCTGGCTTGCGGCAAATGTAACTGTTCGCGGTGAAAGTCTGTTATCTGCTTTTTCGGGTGCGCTGGACCCATTTGCAAAGCTCATAGGGCTCGACGGAGTCATATTGACAGCCTTTATACTCGGTTTTCCCGCTAACGAAACAGTTGTACCGATAATGATAATGGCATACACAGCAACCGGTACGCTTACGGATTTTGACTCGCTTTTAGGGCTAAAAGACATTCTCATCTGTAACGGTTGGACTTATACGACCGCTGTTTGCTTCATTCTGTTTTCCCTGATGCATTGGCCGTGCTCAACCACTCTTTTGACAATAAAAAAAGAAACGCACAGCCATTTTTGGACCGCCGTTTCCTTTATTTTCCCGACTCTGATGGGATTTATTGTGTGTTTCACTGTAAAACTCATATCCGTAATATTCTCTTTTTAAGCTCTTCAGACAGAATTTCCGGGTTCTCATCGCTGTATTCAAACTGCTTTGAGAGATATTTCACGCTGTTTATCCTGTCGTCAAGATCAAATTTTCCGCGCTCCGCAAAAAGCAATACGTCGGCATAAAATGTAATCGCCGTAACGCCGACACAAAAGCAGAATTTGCCTAAAGCATCGCCGTCATACACGGCTTTAGGGAAATGGCGGAACACAAGATACGATAAGAGCTTTTCGTAGTCAGCCGTTCTTTCGCCGAGATAAGATATAAAAGTCTTTCGTGAATTTAAAGCCTCGGCTTTGTTTTCGCACAGGCACTTTAACAGATGAGTAAAATCAGCGTCATACGCCTCTGTTTTTTTCGACGCTTTAATTAAAATGTCGTAAAATTCATCCTCGCTCGGAAAAGCAAAGTTGATTTTTCCGTACTGCTTTAAAAGTAAATTTTCAAATATTGAGTGAATTCTGTCATGAAGAGTCTGTGTTCTGTCACAAAGCATATGTAAAGTGCTTTGCCTTAACATATACAGCGTTTCCGGTTCAATCAGGCCGTCATCAAAATATGCGGCATCATCGCGTGATTCTGCCTCGGTAATCAGCTTAAGCGGAGATGTATTGAGAAAAAGTAAGCTTGCAGCTTCCTCGCAGCAAAGCCCCTCGCCCATATCGTAAAAATCGCCGTATCGCGCGTAAAACCGCGGATGTTCACGGCATATTTCACACAGCATATCCTCGCCCTTTGTCAGTATCAGCTCACACAAACCGTCGCTTTTGAGAAACGGGCAGCGATCGTCTTCTGTCAGGATAAAGCATTGCTTCTCTCTATCTGTAAACCTGTTTAACTTTACAGATAGAGAGTCGTTTTCATTCTCATATTTTCGCATTGTTTCATCATCAATGTCTATTTCCCAGCCTATACAGCACGAATCCGTACATTCACCCGCCCTACATTTAAAGCTGTCATAAAAATCCGGTTTAGTTATAAGCATAAAGACGGCTCTCCTTTTACTTTTCCCTGAAATAATATCACAAATCGACTGTATCTTCAATAAATTATGCGGTGCACTTGATAAGCTGCGATTTTTCTGCTAACATAATATAGTATAAATGATAATTCGTTTTAAACGAGGTATAAAAAATGGAAAAGCTGCAAAGCATACTGAATTACTCCGTCGGTTCATTTACTGTGGGAAAAATATTTGAGGCCGTCATAGTATTTGTTATATGCTACTTTCTGATACGCATTATTATGAAGGTGCTTAAGAGAGTGCTCGGCAAAACAAGCCTTGACGCGACACTCAGTAAAATAATAACGGCGGTAATAAAATTTATTCTCTGTTTCATAACCGCAATAATAGTTATAGATACGCTCGGCGTCTCTGCGACTTCGCTTGTGGCGGCGTTCTCGGTGGTCGGCCTTGCCGCATCTCTCGCCGTTCAGGATTCGCTTTCAAACCTTGCAAGCGGCATTATGATACTTGTTGCAAAGCCGTTTAAAATAGGCGATTATGTCGAGGCTGACGGGGTTACGGGAACTGTTATGATGACGGGACTTATTCACACAAGAATAAAGGCGATAGACAACAAGGTAATATATGTTCCCAACAGCAAAATAATAGCGGCAAAAATAGTAAATTACACTTCGCAGGAAAAGCGGCGTGTTGATATAGAAATTTCGGCGTCATATGACGCGCCCATTGAAAAAGTCCGCAAGGCTCTGCTTGACGCAGTTGAAAATACGGATATGTTTTTGGACGACCCCGAAAAACCTTTTGCGGCGGTACTCTCTTACGATGACAGCAGCATAAAATATGTTGTAAGGGCATGGGTTGAAACACCGAAGTATTGGGACGCTCACTTTGCCCTTATGGAGAGGATAAAGACCGAATTTGATAACGCAGGCATTGAAATGACGTATAATCATCTCAATGTACATTTGATTGATAAGTAAGAGGGTGTAAAAAATGTTTGATCCGCTTAACCAAAACGGCGACGACGAAATAGATTTTTCCGAAAAGAATTTGTTCGAAGGACTCCCGGTTGATGAGATTTGCAAAAATACAGTCGATTTCCCGGAGGAGGAATTTAAAAAACCCGAAAAAGAAGAAGAAGGAAAAGAAGAAGAAAAAAAAGATACCCGATAATTTAACGGTATCTGAAGAGCAAAAACCTCATTTGGTGATTTAACATAATATTTTTATAAATAGGGCGATAAACCGTCGTTTCGGCTTCGCCGCCATTATGCTATATTTTCGACGACAAATCACAAGAATGTACTTGACAAAAACGCCTGTTGCATATATAATATTCAAGCACTTAAAAGTGTACCTGTTATGCGCTTGTAGCTCAGCTGGATAGAGCATCTGCCTTCTAAGCAGAGGGTCGGGGGTTCGAGTCCCTCCAAGCGCGCCAGTTAATATGGTGGGTATAGCTTAGTTGGTTAAAGCGCCAGTTTGTGGCACTGGAGACCGTCGGTTCGAATCCGACTATCCACCCCACTTTCTAAATCTGCAAGATATTTCTCTTGCAGATTTACGTTTATTAAGGTATAATTTTAAAAAAGTAAATATTGGGGTGTCGTCAAGCGGTAAGACACAGCACTTTGACTGCTGCATTCGTAGGTTCAAATCCTGCCACCCCAGCCGC
>ERZ859732.168-NODE-168-length-26908-cov-20.393438_pt1 | contig 26908 bp, 13 predicted proteins | sample MGYA00510123_ERZ859732 | MGnify/ENA primary metagenome ERZ859732 (study PRJEB30046, sample SAMN00715133) | human gut metagenome | study: EMG produced TPA metagenomics assembly of the A metagenome-wide association study of gut microbiota in type 2...
CAAATCCATTTTTTGTATAAAATTAAAAATTGTTTGTCGTTCCAACGCAACATGGACTTGGACAACACTTCTGCCCAGACAACAGCGGTTACGCCGAAAAGCGGGTGCAAAGTTACTACTTTTTCTTGTATCTCGCAAATTTTCAGTCACTTTCTTCACTTTTTCCCTTTGTTTTTTTGATTTCTTTACTTCTGCAATGGAATTTTCTTGCCGATTTTGCCGAATTCGCCGATTTATTTTGTATCTTTGCGGTCTAAAAGTATTTACTGTATTAAGTATGAAGAAAAAAAATAGTATCAAGATTTTCCTTGCTTCGGCAGTCATGCTGCTGATGGCAAGTCCGGCTTTCGCCCAGAAATATAAGGTGGCGAAGGTGGAGAGAACCCGAATATTGGTTGATCAGAAATGGGATGCACAGCCTGATGCTGAGGCTGCCAGTTTTATCGCTCCTTATAAGAGTAAGGTGGACAGTATCATGGGGCCTGTTGTGGGTAACATTGCTCATGATATGACCCGTCATCGTCCGGAGAGCGAACTCAGTAACTTGCTCTGTGACATCCTGGTATGGGGTGGCAAACAGTTTGAAGAACAGCCGTTTTTCGCTGTTTACAATATGGGCGGAATCCGTTCTAATCTTGCCAAGGGTAAGGTTACTGTAGGCGATGTGAACGATATGGCTCCTTTCGAGAACAAGATCTGTTTCCTGACCCTGAAGGGCGATAAGGTTCTGGAGCTTTTCCAGCAGATAGCTCATCGTGGCGGCGAAGGCTTGAGCCATGCTGTTAGAATGGTTATCACCAAGGAGGGCAAGCTGAAGAGCGTTACGCTGAACGGTGAACCTGTTGATCCGGAAAAGAGTTACCGCGTTGCAACCCTCGATTATCTTGCCGAAGGTAATGACCAGCTCGTAGCCTTCAAGAGCGGAACCGATGTCTTTGCTCCTAAGCAGAAAGAGAACAATGTGCGCTACATCATCATGAATTATTTCCGTGAGATGAAGGCACAGGGCAAGGTGGTGGAATCTAAGATTGAAGGCCGCTGCGTGGTAGAATAGTTGATAGTTAATAGTTTATAGTTGATAATTCTGATGAAACATACATTATTATATATGGGTCTGGCTCTGGCAGCCTTCATGATGCAGCCAGCAGCCGTTCAGGCTAAAGCTAAGAAAGAGGCAAAGGTGGTAAAGCAGCTCGTAGTGCTCCATACCAACGATACGCATTCATGCGTAATGCCCATCAATCCGAATCTCGCAGATACGGCAACAGCCAATCGTGGCGGTTTCCTGCGTAGGGTGGCGATGATCAGTCAGGAGCGTAAGGCGAATCCCGACTTGCTGCTCTTTGACAGTGGCGATTTCTCACAGGGTTCACCTTATTACTCTCTTTTCAAGGGAGATGTGGAAGTAGGACTGATGAACGAGATGAAATATGATGCTGCTACTATCGGCAACCATGAGTTCGATTTCGGAATAGACAACATGGTGCGCATCTTCAAGATGGCGAAGTTTCCTATCGTCTGCTCCAACTATGATTTCACCGGTACCGAACTGGCAAATGTCGTAAAGCCTTATACCATTATCAAGCGCAAGGGACTGAAGATTGGCGTTTTCGGCTTGTGTCCGGAACTTGCCGGCTTGGTAATCGAAGCCAACTATGGCTGCATCAAGTATCTCGATCCTATCGCCAAGGCAAAGGAAATGACAGAGATATTGAAGAAGAAAGAGAAGTGTGATGTCATCATCTGTATCTCCCACCTGGGCTGGAAGATAGATGGCATCGACGATTCCGAGGTAGCCCCAGCCACCCGTGACATCGACCTGATACTGGGCGGTCATAGCCATACCTACTTCAAGCAGTTGGAGTATCTGAATAATCTCGATGGCAAACCGGTGCCAGTCGACCAGAACGGCAAGAGCGCCATCTGGGTAGGAAAAATGACATTGGATATTGTGAAGAATAAATAAAAGAAGAAGGTTGATACCAGGCAAAACGCGAGGTATCAACCTTTTCTTTAATTATCTATTCCTAAAACGTTAATCTTTTCTCAAATCCTTATTCCTTGTTGGAAGAAGCATAGAGACCGATGCAGGCACCGAGGAAGCCGCCGCTCTTCTGGGTGCTCAGGTTAGATGCATCTACACCCTTGGCAAGAAGCTGCCAGTTGTCGCCTTCTTCGGCATAATAGAAATCATAATATCTGTCATGACCTTCTACCTTCAGCTTCAGCTTACCTCCCTTGATAGGAGCAGAGGCGATAGTTACGTTGTTCTTCTCGGCACGGGTCAGGGTAATCATCAGCTTGCCATTCTTCATGGTCTTACCCAATACGAAGTTGTGGTCTTCCTTCTGGAGAAGTGCCAAGCCTGCGATATCCTTGTCGTTGCGAGGAGTAAAGTTGATTTCAGTCTCTGCTGTGAATGTTCCGTGCTGCTGACGTGCCCAGATGGCAGACATCGGCTCACGCTTGTAGATATTGCCTGGCAGGAGATTGAACTTCAGTTTGCCGTTTTCTACCTTGTAACAGTCAACGAAGTCACGGAGGAACATCCAGCGTGGATTCAACTCTTTCAGACCTACCTTATTGTTATCTACATCGAAGTTATCCACATAAGAGAAGTTGCCTGAGAACTCATTCTTTTCTGCAGGTTTCAAGCCAGCCTTCTCTCCAACGCTAGAGATAGGTGTATTCTTGGCAAGAATCTCTGGCCATCCATTCTTCCAGGTTACCGGCAGGAGATAAGTATCGCGACCTGTGTTGTACATATCCTCTTCATAAGGACGGCAAGCCAGGAATACAGCCCACCAGTTACCCTTGCCATCTTCTACGATGTCGGCATGACCAGCACTTGATACTGGGTCCTTGCGGTTTGGGTCGAGACCGGTACGCTGGGTAAGAATAGGGTTGTTAGGGCATTCCTCCCATGGTCCCATCGGATTCTTGGCACGCAGGATAACCTCGCTGTGCCATCCGCCTGTACCACCTTCGGCGCACATCAGATAATAGAACTTGCCCTTCTTGAAGAGGTGAGGACCCTCAATCCAGATAGGACGCGCCTCTACATGGGTTCCGCCACGCAGAATCTCCTTGAAGTCACCCTTGATACTGTCGCCCTTCACATCGAATTCGAAGCAGCGGATAGAGCGCTGACCCTCGTAATCGGCACCGCCAACTACCGGACCGTTGTGCACGATATATCCCTTGCCGTTGTCATCGAAGAAGAAGCTAGGGTCGATGCCGTCAATCTTCTTCAGATAGATAGGCTCGCTCCAGCCTTTGGAAGGATCTTTTGATTTTACAAAGAAGTTGCCGGCTCCCACATTGGTGGTAATCATATAGAAAGTCTTGTTCTTCTTGTTATAGCTGATAGCTGGTGCGAAGATACCGCCTGATACGTGCTGGCCCTTCAATGGAACCTGTGATTGGCGGGTGAGCACATGACCGGCTGGCTGCCAGTTAACCAGGTCTTTACTGGTTGAGAGAGGTACACCTGGGAAGAAGGTAAACGAAGAGTTTACCAGATAGTAGGTGTCGCCTACGCGACAGAGTGATGGGTCTGGATAGAAACCAGCCAGTACTGGGTTGTAATACTGGTGAGTCTTGTCGATTTCAACATTGAAGCGAGCGTCATTGCCCGCATACTTGAAATAGTCAAACTCAGCTGTCTGCGCCTGTGCAGCGGCTGCAAGCGTCAGGGAAAGCGATAAGATTGCAATTTTCTTCATTTTATTATTGGGTTTAAAATTACAGAATGAGTATCTGAGCTCATGGCTGAAACATGTATTCAGAATTCTGCTGCAAAGTTACCGCTTTCCTTTTAAATATACCCCCACAGAATGTTACCAACACTTTGCGAGGCGTATCATAAACATCTCTATTTGTAACAAATACTTTATTTTTGGAAACATCTGGCCTTTTCTGCAGTGAAAAGGCTAGATTTTCCGGTGTGCCTGCATATAATCGCGAGGCGAAGAGCCATAAAAGTTCTTGAACATGGTGCTGAAGCTGGCTGGGTTGGAGAAACCACAGGCATACATGATGTCTGTTATCGTCTTATTAGAGTGACTCAGCAACTTTTCGGCATATTGCAGACGGGTATTGCGGATGAAGGCATGTGGCGTCTGGTTGGTCAGTTCCTTCATTCGGCGGTGCAGATGCACACGGCTCAGTCCTACTTCGCGGGCAATCATATCCACACTCAGGTCCTCATTGCCCATGTTATCATTGATTACCTTCATCACCTGTTCCATCAGCTGGTCTTTTGGCGACAGGTCTTTTTCTATCGCGAGCTGCCTGTCGCTCTGTCTCTCGTTGCCCATAAACTTGTTTTTCAAAGTACGGCGCACGTTGAGCAGGTTGATGATGGTGCGGCGCAGAATGTCCATATTGAACGGCTTCACCACATAGGCATCGGCACCCGACTGCAAACCGGTCAGCTGGTCTTCCTCTCTGCTCATCGCTGTAAGCAGAATCACTGGAATGTGGTTGGTGTTCACATTGTTCTTGATCTTGGTACAGAGCGTATTGCCGTCCATTTCTGGCATCATGATGTCTGAGATAACGAGGCTTGGCTTCTGCTTGATAATCTCCGGCAGCGCCTCCTTTCCGTTGCAGAAGGTAAGGATATTGTAGGTTTCCTGTAGTTGGGCCTTCAGGAAATTACGTATTGCCTCATCGTCTTCTACCACAGCGATGGTGCTCTTTACCTTGCTCTTGAAATCTTCTTCGGCGTCATTGGCTGTATCGGCAGCATTCTCTTCGTTTCCTTCCTCCATGTTTTCTTCCAGTTCCTTGATGTCTTCAGCCGTCTGTGGCTCCGGTGCATCTATCATTTCTTCCGGTTTCAGATGCTCGTTGCCCAGAGGCAGCGTGATGAGGAACTGGCTTCCTTCCTTCCAGTCGGCTTCATCAAGTGTCTTGTTGTTGGCGGCTGTAATGGTTCCGTAGTGCAGTTCCACGAGCGAGCGGGTCAGGTCGAGACCGATTCCCGTACCTACATTCCGGTCATTTGAAGTGGTGGCACTCTGATAGAAGCGCTGGAAAATCGTTTCGAGCTTTTCCTCCTGAATGCCCTTGCCGCTGTCCTTGATGGCGATGCGGACATGATGAGGCGAGTGGGAGAGGGTGATACGGATTCTGCCGCCTGCAGGAGTAAACTTGAAGGCGTTTGACAGGACATTCATCAATACCTTGTCAAAGTTGTCGCGGTCTATCCATACGGGGAGTGTTTCGTCTTCGTGTTCAAAGGTGAATTGGATGCTCTTGGCTATCGCCTGCTGGCAGAAGAGTTTGTATTCATCGCCAATAAAGGCAACCATATCGGTTTCGCTCATGTGCATCACCATCTGTCCCTTGTCAATCTTTCTCAGGTCCATCATCTGGTTAATCAGGTGCAGGATTCGTTCCGAGTTCTTGCGCATCATATCGTAGATGCCCTGTCGGTGAGCGTCTTTGTCTTCCTTAATCAGCGTGAACAGCGGAGTGAGGATAAGGGTCAATGGCGTACGGATTTCGTGGCTGATGTTCATGAAGAACTTCAGTTTTGCTTCGCCCATCTCTTCCGCATGGATATGCTGCTGCAATATGAGCTGGTCTTCCATCTTGCGTTTGCGGTGCTTGATATAGAGCAGACAGAGTCCCAGGAAGGCTAGCAGATAGCAGAGTCTTGCCCAGATGCTGGCGTACCAGGCTGGGTGAACGATGATGGAGAACTCCTTGACAGGGGTTTCGTATCCGTTGCAGATAGCCTTGACACGGAACTTATAGGTACCTGCTGGCATGTGTGAGAATGACAGCTCGTTCATGCCAGACTGTATGGTTCGCCAATCCTCACCATTGATGCTGTAGGCGTAACTGATCTGCTCTACATTATTATATGTAAGAGTAGACAGTTGGATGGTGAAGGTGTTGTCTTCATGAGATAAGGAGAACTTGTCGCTGTTATATACCCCTTTATCTGTAATGGTGTAGATGCCCGATTCCATATCCCGGTATACAGGTTTGTTGTCCACAAGAAGTCCTGATATGGTAACTTTTGCCTGCCAAGGATGCTGTTTCACCTTGTCCGTATCAAACCAGTTGATACCGCCGGTTCCGCCCATCACCAGCATCTTTCCTCCCCAGAGCGTGCAGGCTGCGGCATCGCTGAACTCATTACTCTGTAAGCCATTGTCTGAGAAGTACTTGTTGATAGTTCCTTTTTCTGTATCTACCTGGTTTAAACCACAGGTAGTTCCTATCCAGATTCTGCCCTTGTAATCTTCTATGATGCTGGCTACGCTGTTGTCTGAAAGTCCAAGTTCTGTGTTATAGATCTTCGGATGAGCATATCCCTTCTTCGGATCATAGCAGATTGCGCCGTCTTCAGTGCCAAACCATACACGGTTCTTGCTGTCAGAATAAACGCAATGTGAGAAACAGCCCTTGTTCAGACAGTTGACGCCACCGAAAGTGGAAGTCCAGCTATTCTTCTGCTGGTCATAGCAAGCCAGACCCACAGAAGTGGCTACGAAAACCCGCTTACCATCTTTTGAGATGCTGAGTTTCACGAGGTAATCGTTAGGAATACTATTCTTTTTCAGGTTGTTGTCGGCACCATCTTGTGCTTTCCATTGCTTGATCCTTCCATCAGGAGAAAGGCGGAAAAGTCCTTTGCCCATGGTAGCAAACCAGACATTTCCCTGTGGGTCTTCCTGGATATCAAAGATGCCCGCCTGGTTGCCTATGCCTAGGCTGAATGGATGGAAAGACCCCCCCGCATCTATAAATCCGATGCCGTCAGTATAGGTTCCTACCCATGTTCTGCCTTTCTTGTCTTTGCAGAGTGCCAGTACCGTGGTGTTGCTTAATAGATGGCTGTTGATGCTACCGGTTTTTATGTCAAAGAGGTAAAGACCATCCTTGTCGGTGCCTACCCAGACTTGATTGCCCTGGTTGGCACACAGACTTGTGATGCTGTTTTCGCCTATCACATTGCGGTTGCCCAAACGGTAGCCCATATAGTTGAAATCGCATTGAGCCTGCGACTGCATGAATACGCCCTTCTGGAGCATACTCACCCAGATGTTTCCCGTAAAATCTTCTATAATGCTGGTAATCTTGCACTTGGCAAGATTTACTTCACGGCTGAACAGAGGATTATTTTGCAAGAATCCTGTTACAGGATTATACACGAAGATACCCATACCATCGCAACCGATAAACAAGCGCTGGTCGCGGCTGATATAGATGTTGTCAATAGGAAGATTGCCTATGCCGGCTATCTTGGTGAAGATGGTTGAACCTGCCTTGAGAAGGTAAATACCATCATTCTTGGTAGCAAGATAAATGTTGCCCTTGTTGTCTTGCCTGATATCTTTTGCTTCCAGCGTTTCTGCTCCAGGAATCTGTTTGGTCAGTTTCCCTTTCTTGTCGGCACGGTATAGTTTGCCGTTCTCCAGGATAATCCAAAGTCTATCCTGTTTATCTTCCAGAATCTTATGTATGAATTTCAGGTTCTCCACTTCGCCCTTCATAGCATAGCATACTTCTGCATTTTCTTTCTTGAGCATAATTCCATATCCCGATGTAACTACGGCAATATCGTTGTTTTTCAGACGATAAACCTGGGTTACATAGGTGCTGATAGGCTGGTTCTTGGAGTCGAGCAGCGGAATATTGGCAAAACTCTTTCCATTATATAAAAGGAGAGAGTTGTTTGTACCCAACAGAATATGCCCCTGGATATCTTGTGTAATACAGTTGATGTAATTGCTGCTCAGTCCTCTGTGGTCTTCCTTGGTTTTTCTGATGGTCGTAAAGTTATAGCCATCATAGATATTCAAGCCGTTACGGGTGGCAATCCAAATGAAACCATTTGAATCCTGGAACACCTGAGTGGCAAAGTTGCTCGAAAGCTGGTTGTCTGAATTGAAAAGTTTTCCTCGCTGCGCCATCATGTTCTGCGCAGTGAGGCAGAAGATAAACATCAGTAAAAGACCGATGTATCTCATTGTTCTGAGGCTTGATTTCATGGAAATCATCATGATTCTTGGTTTCATTGTCTTTTGGCTTTTTTATATTCGTTTGCAAAAATACAAAATTTATGGGAGAATAGTGCACGGAAATGTATGTTTTTTATAGATTTATGCTAAAAAGATGTTAAAATGTTACGTAGAATAAAGATAATGTTACATGTGATACGAGGGAAAACTATTGGTTACTTATTATAAAGTATATATGATAGATTAGGAGTATCTTTGCATCGGTTTTTAAGTTGTATATTTTAGAATATTTAGGTTAGTTAGGTTTATACATAATAGTTTGTAGAATAGGTTTAGAATTTCTAAAAGATTTTGATATTATGGTTTTTATATAGAATCATGATTAATTGGTTTTCGGGAATGGTGCGTAGTGATTACGTGCCATTCTATTTTAAAAGACTAGCATCCTTTTCTGTAGACTTGAACTTGACAATCCTTCATGAAAAAATAAAGTGACTGACAAATAATGATAAATCTAAAAATAATTATTACAATGAACAGAAAGAAATTGTTAATATCACTCGCTATGGTTATGCTGTCAATGGCGGGACTGGCTGCAGATAATCTGCCGGCACTCCGTGTGCAGGGTAAGAACCTGGTGGATGCCAATGGTAAGACTGTTGTCTTGCATGGTGTGATGGATACACCGAACCGCTACTTCAATGGGTGGAGATGGCAACAGTGGAAGGCTGATTATTCTGAAGCCGACATCAAACCTTGCCTCAATTATTTCGAGAAGATCTTCACCGCCATTACCGATCATTCCCAGGGCGCTTACTGTGATGTGTTCCGTCTGCACATGGATCCATGCTGGACCAACGATCCATCGAAGAAGGCAGAGAATGAGGCTGATATCTCGGCATTCAACATGGCGCGCTATCGTCTCTATCTCCAGAAACTCTACATTCCTCTCATCAAGGATGCTATAGCACATGGACTTTACGTCATCGTCCGTCCACCGGGAGTCTGTCCACAAGACATTAGCGTTGGAGATAAGTACAACCGCTATCTCAAGTCGGTATGGAAGGCCTTTGCTGCCGATGAGTATATCCAGCAGAATTCGGGCATCATCTCCATCGAACTAGCCAACGAGCCGGTGAGGGTTCATATGGGTGATGGTTCTAATTCGGATAAAGCACTGCATGATTACTTCCAGCCGGTGGTTAACGAGATTCGTGCGCAGGGCTTCAAGGGCATCATCTGGGTGCCGGGCACCACTTGGCAGCAAAACTATCGTGACTATGTAAAGCATCCGATAGTAGACTCGCAAAACAATCTGGGTTATGCCGTTCACTGCTATCCAGGCTGGTATAGGTCAGGCTCGGGCAACAATGACAATACCAACAAGGAGATATTCTACAATGAATTCCTGGATGCTGTGCCAGTGGCGAAGACCAATCCTATCATCGTGACCGAGATAGACTGGAGCCCATACAAGCCAGGCTCAGGCCACAAGGACGAGCAGGGCAACTGGGTGGAGAGCAACTATGGCACTTGGGGCACCGCTACCACATCAGGTTTTGGTGAAGGATGGAAGTATATCCACGACAAACTGGGCAATATCAGCATGACGCTTCAAGGCTCAGGACTCTACTTCGACATCGATACTTATCTCAAGGACAAGGTTGTGGAGCCTGCGTTCAAGGGAGTAGACGAGGCTTGCGGCGAAGCTTGCTTTAAATGGTATAAAGAGTGGTATTTGAAACAAAATACAACAGGAATTAAACAATTAGAAACCCAGGCAGACGTGGTTTCCACCTTATATTATAATATAGAAGGAAAAGAAGTTGAAAAGCCAACTGCAGGTGTTTATATAATAAAACAACTGTTAAGTAATGGAAAAATACGTTCTCGCAAGGTTTTTCTGAAATGATAAACTTTCTGTTACACCACGCAAAGTATGTTTCGAAAGAAATCCATACCTTTGCCGCCGTGAATAAACAGTTTTTGTGCACGCCTAAATTTTTAAAGCATAAATCAAAAATGAATAGAACATGATTGAACAAGTGTTAACAATGAAACGGACAGCAGCCTTATGCTTGGTGGGAGCTTTCTGCAGCCTGAATGCTCAGGCACAGAAAATCCAGGTCAAGGGTAATCTTGTTGACGGTACAGGTGAGCCTCTGATAGGTGCCACTGTAAAAGTGAAAGGTAATGCCAGCGTCGGTGCGGTCACCGACTTTGATGGTAATTTCAGTATCAGTGTTCCTTCAGAGAATTCTATCCTCGTATTTACATACGTAGGTATGAAGACCAAGGAAGTAAAAATTGGTAAGAAGAGAGAGTTCAAACTTACTCTTGAAGACGACAACGCCATCGGCGAAGTTGTAGTCGTTGGTTATGGTCAGCAGAAGAAGGCTTCTGTCGTAGGTTCCATCACCCAGACTACTGGTGAGGTTTTGGAACGTGCAGCTGGTGTCAGCGACGTTGGTTCAGCCTTGACAGGTAACCTCCCAGGAGTTGTTACAATCCAAGGCAATGGTATGCCTGGTGAGGAGGAACCTCAGATTATCATCCGTGGTTCTAGTTCATGGAACAATTCCGACCCTCTCGTTCTCGTTGATGGTATTGAACGTCCTCTGAGCAGCGTGGACATCTCTTCTGTGGAGAGCATCTCTGTACTGAAGGATGCTTCTGCTACTGCAGTCTATGGTGTGAAGGGAGCCAATGGTGTCATCTTGGTTACCACCAAGCGTGGTCAGGAAGGCAAGGCTAAGATTGACGTTGGTTTCAATGCTACGTTGAAAGCTCCTTCTAAGTTGCCTAATAAGTACGACTCTTATGATGCGTTGATGCTTCGCAACCAAGTGGTAGAGCGTGAACTGGGCATTTATCCTGAAGGTGTTTCATATCTTCGTCCTCAGTCTTTTATAGACAACTATCGAAACCAGACTACGCAGGAGCAGCGTGAACGTTATGCCAATGTGGATTGGCAGGATGCACTTTTCAAAAAGTCTGCTGTGTCCTATAATGCCAACGTGAACGTGAGTGGTGGTACAAAATTCGTTAAGTACTTCGCTTCTGCTGATTTCGTGCATGAGGGTGACCTCTTCCGTGAGTATGACAATGGTCGTAACTACAACTCTGGCTATGGATACAATCGTATCAATGTTCGTAGTAACTTGGACTTTGCCATCACAAGTAGCACTACTTTGAAGGTAAATGTGGCTGGTAGCAATGGCGTAAGAAAAGCTCCTTGGAGTAACATGAGCAATAGTGAGTGGCAGATTGGTCAGCAGTGGGCTGGTGCTTATAACATCGCCCCAGATGTGTTCTTGCCACAATATTCTGACGGCACATGGGGATTCTATCCATCTGCTTCCAATGTAAGTAACTCTGCACAGAATCTTGCTATCGGTGGTACAGCACAGGCTACAACCACTCGTATCAATACAGACTTTACCCTTGAGCAGAAATTGGATTTCATAACCAAAGGCTTAAATTTCCGTGGTACTATCTCTTGGGATAATGTTTTTGTTGAGACAGGACGAGGTATCAATGACTTGAATAATGAAGCCCAGACTAAGTATATTGATCCTGAAACAGGTCAGGTTACTTATGGTAAAGAACTTGAAGGAAATAATAAGTTTGATTGGCAGCAAGGTGTGAACTGGTCAACGGAAGGTGGTTCTGTAGATAATAACCAGACTGTTCGCAACCTCTACTATCAGTTGCAGCTCAACTGGGCTCGCAAGTTTGGACAGCATGATGTATCAGCCATGGGATTGTTCTCACGTCAGGAGAATGCACGTGGTAGTGTGATGCCAACTTACCGTGAGGACTGGGCGTTCCGTGCTACCTATAGCTATGCAGGTCGTTATAACATCGAGTATAATGGTGCCTATAACGGATCAGAAAAGTTCAGCAAAGACAATCGTTTTGCCTTCTTCAATTCAGGTGCTATCGGATGGACCATCACTGAGGAAAACTTCATGAAGTATCTTCGTGACAAGCACATCATCGATATGTTGAAGTTCCGTGCTTCCTATGGTGAGATTGGTGATGACAACATAGGTGACCCATTTGATTCTAGTCGTCGCTGGTTGTATATGAGTCAGTGGGCGTATGGCGGCAAGACTACGATGGATCTCGACCATACAGAGAGCATCTATACATGGTATCGACAGAACACTCTTGGAAATGATAATGTGAAATGGGAAACAGTTAAGAAAACCAACTTCGGTATTGATTATGGTTTCTTGGGAGGCTTGATTACCGGTTCTTTGGATTTCTTCTGTGATCGTCGTAATGACATCTTGATTTTCGGCGCCAACCGTTCTGTTCCTTCTTATTTCGGAACGACAGCGCCTACTATTAATAAAGGTAAGGTTCGTACCAGTGGTTACGAGTGGGAATTGAAACTTAATAAGGTGTTTGCTAATGGCTTGCGACTCTGGGGTAATTTCAATATGACCCATGCCAAGAATAAGGTAATTTTGAAGGATGATGCCATCTTTACTCCAAATTATCAAAAGGAGGCAGGATTTGCCATGAATCAGTATCACTCTTATATAGATAAGGGCTTTATCAATAATATTGATGATTTGATAGGTTCTCCGGCGCACGACTCCAATGACAATCACCGTTTGGTTGGTGACTATTACATTGTTGATTTCAATGGTGATGGTGTTGTTGATAGCAGGGACTCGGCTCCTGTAGGTTATAGCAGTAGTCCGCAGAACACCTATAATGCTACTATTGGTTTCGAATGGAAAGGGTTCTCAGCTTTCGCTCAGTTCTATGGAGTAACTAATGTGACCCGTGACGTATCATTGACAAGCTTTGGTAATATGTTTGATAATGTTTATGATACTGGTACTTGGTGGAATAAGAATCAAAGCAATGCAGAATGTATCCTTCCTCGTTGGGGTGCCACTGCTTCAAGTTACACCTATGGTACACAGTTTATGTATGATGGTTCTTACATTCGTTTGAAGAATGTCGAGATTGCTTATACCTGGACCAAGGGTTGGATTAAGGCATTAGGCGTAAACTACCTCAAGATTTACTTGAATGGTAATAACCTCTGGCTCTGGACTCGTATGCCTGATGACCGTGAGGCAAACCTCGGTGGTGGTGGCTGGTTGGGAGCATACCCTACGGTTCGCCGCTTCAACTTAGGTGTTAAATTCTCTTTGTAATTATTAAAAAAAATATTCAGATGAAAAATAAGATAAAGACATTATTGTTGACGGGATGCGTCTCGCTGGCTCTCGGTACTTCGCTGAGTTCTTGTCAAGACTACTTGGACAAGGAGCCAGACTCAACAGTTTCTGCAGACGATGCCTTTGCCAATTTCCGTAATTTCCAAGGTTTCGTTGAGGAAATATACAACTGTATCCCTGATAAAGAGAAATGTAACTATTGTCCTTCATGGAACTGGGGTGATGATGAAATCTTCAATCCTGAGGCTGATAATAGAATGACCCATCAGGTTGATTTAGGTAACTTCCGTGCATGGGAATCTACTGGTAATTGGCTAAAGCGTGATGGTTCTTCTACTTCCACTAATAAGTTCGACCACGGTATTTGGAACCATGCGTGGTATTGCATCAGAAAATGTAATCTCGGTTTACAGAATATCGACAAGTTTGTGACTGGAAGTGCTGAAGAGAAAAAACTGATAGAGGGTCAGCTCTATTTCTTCCGTGCATGGTGGCATGAGGAAATGATGGAGTATTTTGGTGGTATGCCTTATGTGGATACTTATCTCGATGCCAATGCCGAGCAGAGATTGCCACGTCTTTCTTATCAGGAATGCGCTGATAGAGCGGCAGCTGATTTCCGCAAGGCTGCCGATTTGTTGCCTATTAATTGGGATAAGACTTCTGCAGGTGCTGCCACACAAGGTAAGAATGATCTTCGCATCAATAAGATCATGGCTCTTGGTTATCTTGGTAAAACCTATCTTTGGGCTGCTAGTCCTTTGATGAAGAATGGTGCGCAGATTGGTGCCAGCAAGAATGGCAAGACTTATGATTATGATCAGGAATATGCTAAGAAGGCAGCTGAGGCTTTTGGTGAACTGCTCTCTCTTGTGGAAGCTGGTCAGACACAATATGCATTGGCAGAGTTTAAGTACTCAGACATCTACAATCATGAGAAATCTGCTGATGCCAATAGCTGTTTTTCTGATATATTCTATACCAAGAAGCAGAACTGGAAAATGCCTGGAACGGTTGAAGCTATCTTCCGTGGTCCATCTCCTGATTTTAATGGCTCTAACTGGAATACCTCTAAGGTCTTTGGCCCTAAGGTACAGAAAGTAGTTGCTCATGATAATGTCATTCACCAACCTACGGCCAACCTTGTAGAGGCTTATGGAATGGCTAACGGAGAACCAATCTATTTGGTTGAGAATGGTAAGTATGTACTCAATCCAAAGTCTGGTTTCGACCCTGAGCATCCTTTCAAAAATCGTGATCCCCGTTTCTACCACGATATCGTCTTCGATGGTTTTAAGTATTTGAACGGAACACCTGGTCAGTATGCAGATTTACAGTATTGCCAATTATATACGGGTGGTAATATGCGCCCAATAGCAAATGCAAGCCGTACGGGTTATTTCATTCAGAAGTTGGTGCCTCATACTTGTAATGAAGTGGATAAAGATTACGATTGGGGTTCAGCTTTACACTGCTATTTGCCATATATGCGTCTTGCAGACATATACTTGATGTATGCAGAGGCTTGTGCTGCATTCGGTGGTGCTTCTGGCAAGTCTTCAAACTTTGGTAAGACCGCAGAAGATGCAATTAATACACTTCGCGACCGTTGTGGTGCAGGTCATGTTGCTCCAGAATTTGTTGCAGACAACCATAAGTTCATGGATGAGGTCCGTCGTGAGCGTGAGGTAGAACTTTCTTTCGAAGGATTCCGTTTTTGTGACTTGCAGCGTTGGTTGCTTCTGACAGAGGCACCATATAATCAAAAATTCTCACAGGAGTTTGACCGTGTGGAAAGTGCAGACTTCTATACGAAGAATGATCCTAAGGACGCTCGGGTTGCCAATTATCGTAGAAAGTTGATATTGACTCGTAATTTTGGTACCAAGCACTATTGGTTCCCATTGCCAATCAAGGAGACTCAGATCAGTTCAGAGTTTAATCAAAATCCAGGCTGGTAAGGTTTAAAATTATAAATTAGTAATACTAAATGAATAATGATAGTATGAATTCAAGATTCAAATCATATAATTATAAGCTTTTTGTAGCAAGTCTCGTGGCTTTGGCTCCTCTTGGTGCCAATGCCAAGACTGCACAGACAAGCGAATCCGATACAGCCAGTGCCGACAAGGAGATGGTTCAGGTGGCTTACCGAAAGGTAGCCAAGGATGACATCTTGGGCGGTGTGTCTGTAGTCGATGTAGAGAACTTGATGAAGAAGAATTACCATACTTATAGCCTCGACAATATGCAAGGTTATGTAGGTGGTTGGAATGGCAATTCTCTCTGGGGTATGGATGCCGACAACGCTGGTTATCTCGTCTTGGTAGATGGTGTGCCTCGTGAAGCTAACAACGTTCAACCAAGTGAGATTGCACAGATTTCTTTCCTCAAGGGTGCGCAGGCTGTGGTGCTCTATGGTAGCAAGGCTGCCAAGGGTGCTGTAGTCATAACTACCAAGCGTGGTCATAATGACGGCTTGAAGGTCGAGGTGCAGGCTAATGCAGGTTTGAATGTAGCAAAGTCTTATCCTGAGTATCTTAGCAGTGCAGAGTATATGACTCTCTATAACGAGGCTCGTCGTAATGATGGTCTGGCTGAGCTTTATTCTGCTGAGGACATCTATAATCATGGAGCAGGTTTGAACCCTTATCGTTATCCTAATCTCGATTTCTATTCTTCTGATTATCTCAGAAAGATGAACAGCCGTTATGAGGCTACTGCAGAAATCAGCGGTGGTGGTAAGCGAGCTCATTTCTATAGCAATATCAACTATTATCGCCAGGGCGATTATTTCAAGTTTGGTGAGGCTAAGAATAATAATACCCAGCGCTTCAGCGTTCGTGGTAATGTGGATATAGACATTACTGATGATATTAAGGCTTGGGTCAACTCCAGTGCAACCTTCTATGATTCTCATTCTGCAAAGGGTAATTACTGGGAAGCTGCTGCTACTTGGCGTCCTAATTTTCCACAGAATGCAGCTCCTCTTATCTCCACAGATATGATAGCCCCTAATGCTAAGGCTGCTTGGGACTTGATGAGCGTTGCGAAGTTGGTAGATGGCAAATACTTCCTTGCTGGTACTCAGGCAAACTCCTCCAATGTTTTTGCTGATATCTATTCTGCAGGAAGTAGTAAATTTACTAGTCGTCAATTCCAGTTTGATACGGGTATCAATATCAACTTGCACAAGGTGTTGAAGGGCTTGTCTTTCGAGACTCATTTCGCAGTCGACTATGCTACCTCTTATAATACTTCTTTCGATAATAGCTATGCTGTTTATATCCCAACATGGGCTAACATTGATGGCAAGGATATGATTGTCGCATTGAAGAAGGAAGGTGAGGATAAAAAGTCTGGCAACCAGAACATCAGCGGAAGTACAGATAACCAGACCATGTTTTTCTCTGGTCAGTTCAACTACAACAATACTTTCAACAAGGTTCACAATCTGTCGGCAATGTTGATAGCTTCTGGCTTCCAGCAGTCGAAGTCTGGACAGTATCATAAGAACTCTAGTGCCAATCTTGCATTCGATGCTTCTTACAATTATGCCCAGAAGTATTACGCAGATTTTGGATTAGCTGCCATTCACTCTGCCCAGTTGGCTCCAGGTCATCGTGAGGCTCTCTCACCATCACTTTCTTTGGGTTGGAGACTCAAGAATGAGTCTTTCTTGAAGAATTCCAAGGTGGTCGATGACATGATGATTAGTGTATCAGGTAGTATTATCAATGAGGATATTGATATAGCAAATGGTGACAATCGCTACTATCTCTATCAGAGTATTTGGACTTCTGATTACGGCTATGGATGGTATGATGGATCTAGCGATAAATACACCTATTCAAAAAGAGGTGAGAACAAAGACCTTGATTTTATCAAGCGCAAAGAGTTGTCTCTGAATTTCAAGACATCCCTGTGGCAGAAATTGGTGACATTGGATGCAAGTTTCTTCATCAATTCGATGGAGGGTTATCTCATCTCTTCGCCAACATTCTATCCATCTCATTTGAATACTGGTTATCCAGCGGCTTCGTTTATGCCTGTACTGAATTACAACAATAATCGTAGAGTAGGATTTGATTTCGCAGCCAACTTCAATAAGAAGGTAGGTGATGTGGATCTCTCACTTGGTGTGACAGGTACTTACTATACAACCAAGGCTACCAAACGAGATGAGAACAACGTAGAGCAGTATCAGAACAGACAAGGAAAGGCACTTGATGGCATTTGGGGTTACAAGAGCGCAGGTCTCTTCCAAAGCGAGGAGGAAATCAAAACTTCTCCAGACCAAAGCTATTTTGGTGGAACAGTTAAACCTGGTGACATCAAGTATGTGGATGTAAATGGTGATAATAAAATTGACCAATACGACCAAGTCTTCTTGGGTAAGGGTGGTTGGTATGGAGCACCATTCACGCTTGGTGTCAATCTTACAGCTAAGTGGAAGAACTTTACCTTCTTCGCTCTTGGTACCGGTAACTTCGGTGCTTGGGGAGTCAAGAATAATTCTTATTGGTGGGTAAAGGGCGATAGCAAATATTCTGCTGTAGTTCGTAACCGATGGACAGAGGAAACCAAAGAGACTGCAACCTATCCTCGTTTGACATCTCTTGATGGTAACAACAACTTCCAGACATCAGACTTCTGGATGTACAAGACGGATGCTTTCCGCTTGGCTAAGGTCCAGATAACTTACGACTTGCCTAGTACTTTGTTCCAAAAGACATGGCTTAAGGCGTTGTCGGCATACGTAAGCGGAGCTAACTTGCTTACCATTTCAGGAGAGCGCGAAGTCTTAGAGATGAACGTTGGGTCTGCGCCTCAGACACGCTATTATAATATAGGTGTGAAGGCAACATTCTAATCATTTTAAAATGTAGAAAGAAATGAAAGTAAAAAATATATTTATATTAGCAGCAATGTCGCTTACCTTGGTTTCTTGCTCAGATCTCTTCGAGCCTGCAGAGGAAAACAACCGTGGCTTGGATGAGATTTACAATGAGCCAACATACGCTCAGGGACTATTGGGATATGGTTATGCGATGCTTCCTTACAATACCAAGAGTGTTACTGATATTGCTACAGATGACGCTGTAAGCAATGACTTGACAAATAGCTTTCTCAAGATGGCTACAGGTTCTTGGACTGCTAATAGCGATCCTATGTCTAGATGGGCAAATGGTCGTGCTTGTATCCAATATCTCAATATCTTCCTTCAGGAGGTAGATAAGGTAAACTGGGCAAAGGACGAGAATGCCCGTAGGATGTATTGTGATAGCCGTAAAGGTGAAGCTTATGCTTTGAGAGCTCTCAACTTGTATTATCTTTTGATGAATCATGGTGGATGGACAGCCGATGGCAAACTGCTTGGCGTTCCTAATTTGACAGAACCAGAGACTTCTACTGATGATTTCAACAAGCCACGTAATACATTCCAAGAGTGCTTGGATCAAATCTATAGCGATTTGGACGAGGCTGCCAAGCTTCTCCCTCTTGATTACAATGATTTGACTGATGATAACGATGTTCCTGCCAAGTATAAGGAAATCGGAGTAAAGACCGCAGGAGACTACAACCGTGTGTTTGGTTCCATTATGCGTGGTCGTATCAGCGGTCGTATCGCTGAGGCTATTCGCTCACAGGTATCTTTGCTTGCAGCTAGTCCTGCTTTCTCTGAAGGTACAAACGTGGATTATGCTAAGGCTGCTGACGATGCAGCTACCGTTCTTGACCGTATCAATGGTGTGAATGGATTGTCTGCTACAGGTAATAATTGGTTTATGCAAACCAGGGAAATCGATGCGCTTGGCTCAGGTGCTTGTCCTGCTGAAATTCTTTGGCGTGGCAGTCGTACCAATGGTGCTGATGACTGGGATCTTGGTCTGAACCAAGAGTCTGATAATTTCCCTCCGTCTCTTTATGGTAAGGGTAGAATCAACCCAACTCAGAATCTGGTCGATGCATTCCCTGCTGTAAATGGTTATCCTATCACCGATGATCGTTCTGAGTATGATAAGTCGAATCCTTACAGCAATCGAGATCCTCGTCTGGACCTTTATATCATTCATGATGGTAGTACTTATAAGGGAAAGACCATTCATACAGACATTACGACGGCTAATAACAATGATGGTTTGAATAAGATTTCCAATTCTACTCGCACAGGCTATTACATGAAAAAGCTGTTGCGTGAGGATTGTAATCCTGACCCTAATGCAAAGAATGCTCAGTATCATTATCCTGTGTATATTCGCTATACTGAGATATTCCTCGATTACGCTGAGGCTGCCAACGAGGCTTGGGGACCAAAGGGTAGGGGATCTCACAACTACTCAGCTTACGATGTAATCAAGGCAATCCGTGATCGTGCCGGAATTGGCGAGTTTGGCGAGGATCCATACTTGGATGAGTGCGCTGGTAGCAAAGAGAAAATGCGTGAGTTGATTCGAAACGAGCGTCGTTTGGAACTTTGTTTTGAAAATAAGCGCTTTAGTGACCTTCGCCGTTGGAAAGCTCCTCTAAATGAGGCTGTGCGTGGTATAGAAATCACTTTAGAGGCTGGTGCCCCATTATACAAAGTCATGAAGGTTGAGGATCGCAGCTATAAAGATTACATGTATTACGGTCCTATACCACAGAGCGAAATGTTGAAGTGGAGCAACTTGCAGCAGAATAAGGGCTGGGAAGTAAAAAATAACGACTAATATTTAAAATGATGAAAACAATGAAGATAAGCAAATATTTGTCCATGGCTGCATTGGGAATCTTGGCTTTTGGCTTTAACTCTTGTGAGAATGGCAACCAAGAATTTCCTGATTATGAGGGCGGTACTACTGTATATTATCCTTATCAGTATATCGAACGTTCTGTAGTTTTAGGCAATGATGAGAATCGCGATAATACGGATGATAACAATCATGTATTGTATATCGTATCTACAATGGGTGGAGCATATAATGGAAAAAACATCACATTGAATGTAGATGTTGATAATTCATTGTGTGACAATCTGTATTTTGAAGATGGAGTCACTCCTGTAAGGCCAATGCCTAGCAATTATTATACAATTCCTACCAAGACGGTTGCGTATAATGGGAAATTGCAGGGACGTCTTCAGGTTAAGTTGGAGGATGCTTTTTTTGCTGACCCAGATTGTGCAAAGAATACATATGTAATCCCAGTTCGCATCAAGGATATGGTGGGAGCCGATTCTATTCTTTCGGGTTCTCCTGCCGTTGCAGGTACAACTCCTGTTCGTACTGATGCTTCAGCTTGGTTAATTGCTCCTAAGGATTATATCCTTTATTGCGTTAAGTTTATGAATCCATGGGATGGCTTTTATTTCCGTAGAGGAACTGACAAGATTACAGTGAATGGACAAACTCATGAGGTAAAGCGTGAAGGTGCAACTATTGAAAAGGATGAAGTGAGTCGAATTACAACCAAGAGTTTGAAGGAATGTAATTTCGAAGTCTCTGTAAATAAAGCTGACGGCTCTAAGGTCACTTGCAACTTGAAACTTACGTTCGATGATAATGGTAATTGTACCGTTACTTCTGATACAGAGGGCATGACTGCTTCTGGTACAGGTAAGTTTGTAGAAAAGGGAGCAAAGTTGGCTTGGGGTAACAAGGATCGTGACATCCTGACTCTCAAATACAAGGTTGATTTCGGTTCTGGCATTGTTTTGGAAACATCCGATCAGTTTGTTGCCCAGACTCGTGGTAACACCAATGGTGTTGTTCAATTCAGTCCTCAGTATATCAAGAAGTAATATTCTTGATAGATAAGTGTCATTCTAATAATTTGATTATTATGAAATTGAAAAATATTAATTTAGGTTTAGGCTTGATGGCTCTCTTGGCTTTGTCTTCTTGTGCTGATGACAAGTTCTCGGAGTACAGAACTGATATGACCAAGAGTTTGAAGGAATATCAGTATCTTAACAACTATGAGCCTTTGAAGAAATATGTCGAAGACATGAAGGCTTCTGGCAAGTGCAATCCCGACTTTAAGTTGGGTATTGCACTGGCTGCGCCCGACTTCAACAAACAGGAGCTTGTATATTGCTTGGCTGGTAGCAACTTCGAGGAGATGACAGCAGGCAACGCCATGAAGTATGCTTCTTGTGTAAAAGATGATGGAACCTTTGACTTTAATACTGTTAAGGATTTCGTTACAAATGCACAGGATGCAGGTTTGACCATCTATGGTCATACGCTTGCTTGGCATTCTCAGCAGAACAAGAAGTATCTTAGTAAACTTATTGCAGATAAGGAAATTCAGGTAGACCCTAGTCAGAAAGTTGAAAAGGAAGATGCTTATACCGACTTTTCTACCATGAATAGTTTCCCTTTTTATGTAATGGGCTATACTCCTGAAATCAAAGATGGAATTTTGATTAGCAAATATCCTGGAGATTGGTATCAGTATTTTGTAGTTGACAATTATCCTGTAGATGTTGATGCCAAGAGAGAATATAAGGTAACAGCTATGATCAAGGCTTCAGAAGATGGACAGATTGATGTGCAGTCGGGTAACTGGGGAGCAACAACATCCCAGAAAATGTCTGTTTCTACACAGTGGAAAGAGCAATCTGTAACATTTAGTGGATTAACAACAGAAAAAGCTTTTGTCGTTTTCCAACCAGGAAATTTTGCAGGAGACATTTCTTGTAAGTGGGTAAAAGTTACTCATTCTGAGGCTCCGGTAATGGAAATCGAGACCGAGGTTCATAAGAAAACTTATACTGATGGTGATTTCCCATTCCATCCTATGGGTTGTACACCTCCTGTTATTAATGGAGCTATCCACTTTGTTCCTACAGGCGAATGGTCTCAATTCTTTGTGATGACAGGAGATGATAATGAATTAGATGAAGGTGACTATGTTGTTTATTTAGACCTTACTTCTGATAAGGATGCAAGTGGTGTAGATCTCACCATGCAAAATGGTTGGGGTGGCACAGCTCAAGCTATTTCAGCTAAAGTGCCTGTCGCTGCAGGTCGTCATTCGGTAAAAGTCGAAATGCCTAAAGTAGAAGGTGGTAAGTATGACATCATTCTTAAGCCTCAGACAGCTGATGCTACTTTGGATGTTCATTCTGTTAGAGTTTGCAAGGTTACTAAGTCTAATTCCATTCCTCTTACGCCTGAAGAGAAGAAATCTCTTCTTACTGATGCAATGGGCAAGTGGATTGATGGTATGATGGAGGCTACTGATGGTTATGTTACATCTTGGGATGTTGTGAACGAGGCCCTTTGGGGTAGCGATAATGATGGTGATGGCAAGTTCGACTTGCAGCATGCTGCTACAGCTTCTGCTGACGACAAGAAGAACTGCTTCTACTGGCAGGATTACCTGGGTGACATTGATTATGTTCGCACTGCTGTAGCTGCAGCTCGCAAGAGTTTTGAAGCCCATAATGGTGACCCTAAGAAATTGAAACTCTTCATCAATGATTATAACTTGGAGAGCTATTGGGACAACAATGACAAGTTGAGGAGTTTGATTCAGTGGATCAAGGATTGGGAGGCTGATGGTGTTACCGTGATTGATGGTATCGCATCTCAGATGCATATCACTTGCTATGCTGATCATGACAAACAGGAAAATGCGAAAAATCATATCGTCAAGATGTTGGAGTTGATGGCTGGAAGTGACAAGCTTTGCAAGATTTCTGAACTTGATATGGGTTATGAAGATGCCAAAGGCAATCCTGTAACTTATGATCAGATGACTGAGGAACAACACAAGGAAATGCGTGACCTCTACACCTTCGTTCTCCAGAAGTACTTCGAGATTATCCCTATTGATCAGCAGTATGGCATCACTCAGTGGTGTGCTACAGATTCTCCTAAGGATTCAGGTTGGCGTCCTGGTTTGCCAGTAGGTCTCTGGGATCTCAACTATCTTCGCAAGCATACCTATGCAGGTTTCGCTGTAGGTCTTGGTGCTCCAGAATATTGGAACAACGCCAAGTAAATACTCTAAAAGACATTAGTTTTAGGTTTATCATACAAAGATTAACCGAAAAAAGATGTTAGTCGTTAAGGTTGGCTGTGTTGTGATGACACGGTCAACCTTTTTGCTTTGTAACATTTGTCTTGCAATATGTTAAATGTGAGTCAGTAAATAAAAAATAATTCTGATTTTTGAGGTTGTATCACTTCTTTTTTGTATCTTTGCGCTTAAATATCACTATACTGATATATAATGGCTATTTTATGGCTTAATGTTCACTTAAATGATAGTTAAGTATATGAAAGATTTGTATGAATATTCTACTCCGGAACTGGTGAGATTGCTGGGAAATCGCTTTAGGGAATACAGAATGCGATGCAATTTGACACAGAAGGAAGTGGCAGAACTGACAGGCATTGGTATGACTACTATCCACAAGTTTGAGAATGGATGTGCTAGAAACATATCACTTTCTACATTGATTCTCTTGCTCAAGGTGGTGGGACAGATCAATGCGCTTGATAACTTAATGCCCGAATTGCCACCATCCCCTTACTTGATGACCAAGGGAGATAAAAAGGTACAAAGAATTAGACACTGATAATAGCGAATGATTTATGGTTAAGACTTTAAAAGTAATCTTGTGGGATGAGGAAGTTGGTAGGTTGTCGTGGGACGATAAAAGGCAAATGTCCTACTTCACTTATAATCCAACTTTTGTGCATAGGGGTATTGATATATCTCCTCTATGGGCATCCATACGCAACAATAGAGGACTTATGCCTATTTGGGGAGAGGAACAGAGAATTTATCAAAAACTTCCTGCTTTCCTAGCTGACTCATTGCCTGATTCTTGGGGCAATCAGTTGTTTGATCTTTGGAGACAGCAGAATCATCTCTCCAATACGGAAATTTCTCCTCTTGATAAGTTGTCATTTATCGGTAGAAGAGGAATGGGTGCTTTGGAGTTTGTCCCAGAGTATGAGAAGAGTAAGAAATCAGAGAGGATTGATGTCAATTCCTTGGTTGCACTTGCTGAACGCATATTTACTGAACGAGAGGAGGCTCAGATTTTACCAGAGGAATCTCTTACCATGCAGTCGCTCTTGACTGTGGGAACTTCTGCTGGTGGCAGGCAGCCTAAGGCTGTTATTGCTATCAATTCGGCTGATGGTGAGATAAGAAGTGGACAAATCTCGGATCTTGATGGATATGATTACTACTTGTTGAAGTTTGGAAATGCTGATTTCAACTCTGCCGAACTAGAAATGACATACTACGATCTTGCCATCAAGGCTGGCATCAATATGATGCATTCTGAACTCTTGACGGTTGATGGCAGCAAGCACTTCATGACGCAGAGATTTGATAGAAAAGATGGGAAGAAGCTTCATACCCAAACTTTGGCGGCTATGTATCCTGAGGCAAATAGTTATGAGCAACTTATTTCTGTTTGCAGGTCGCTCCATTTGCCAGAGGCTGATTGTGAAGAGGTTTATAGAAGAATGATATTCAACGTGCTGGCAAACAATACTGATGATCACAACAAAAACTTCTCCTTCATGATGGATAGGATGGGTAATTGGCGGTTATCACCTGCTTATGATCTTACCTATATCCTCAATATGGGTGGAGTGCAGCCCAATCAAGACCACTGTATGTTTATCAGGTCCAAACTGCGTAATATTTCAAAAGAGGATGTCTTGCAATTTGCATTCGATAATGGTATTCGAAAGCCAGAGAGTATTATAGGTGATGTAAAGAATGCTTTGTTGCAATTTAGGACTGTGGCTGTAAAATATGCAGTGGATGAAAAATGGATAGGCAGAGTGGAGGCTACCATCCTTTCTCATCTGAAAGAATGGGGTGAGTATGAAGATGATAAACCGACGTTATCTGTAGAGATTAATGGTCATCAAGTGACTGATGTACATATAGAGCAAGCCTACAAGGGCAACTTTCATTTATGTGCAAAGATAGATGGCAGGGAAAAGAAGTTTGTGATAAGCAAAAACAAGAATGAGTTTTCCCTTATAGAGAGTCTTGGAATCGCTAATCTTACAGAGAAACAACTGTTGACTATGGTTGAAAAATTCCTATGTAAGTAAAGAAATATAAAGGTTGGCTGTGTTGTGATGACACGGTCAACCTTTTTGCATTTTTTTAATGATGAAAATATTCTCTTTCTCCTATGTGTCATTCTTGAAAGAGATTGTCTAGTGTGACTTCGCTGTTTACTATACTTGAATGGATGCCATTGGCAACACCAAATGTTGTGACAAAGGTATTTACCAATGATTTTGTGCAATGGGTTCGGTCTCTGAATAATTCCATCCTATTGCGCAGCTTTATCTCATAATCTGCTGAAATTTTGTATTGGGCTTGACTAAATTTCATCTCGCAGAGGTTGATGACTCGGTCGGCACGCTCTATGATGAGATCTATTTGGGCTCCTCTCTGATTCTTGGTTTTGTCAGCCTTGTCAAACCAAATGTAAGCCTCGCTAGCCACGCCACCAATATTCAATGCCTTGCGTATTTGGCTGATATGGAACAAACAGAGTAATTCGAAAGTTAAACCTTGCCATGCCTCAACACTGTGAGAGAGATAATGCTTGCTCCACCATTGCTCATCAAAGGAGTCGATATTGGGCTCTATATACTTTAAATAAAATAAGGTATAAAAGTCTGTCAACTTATATAGGCGGTCTTGCGTCTTCTTGCCATAATATCTGAACTTCATGATGAAGTCACATCTCTCCAGATTCTTTAATATCTGGCACAACTTCTTTCCGTCCAGTTCGGCTGCTTTAGCAATTTCTGCATTTGTCATGCCGCCTTTATGATTAGCCAAGAGCCTGACCACCTTGATGTAATTGTCTGCATGAGTAAATAAGGCTCCATATAATTCGTCAAATTCTTGTCTTAGTGCCCCTCCCTTGTTAAAGCACAGGGCATCAACATTCTGTACAAGGCTAAGACTTGGATCTATTAAACTCAGATAAAAAGGAATGCCTCCAAAGAACATATAGCATTGGGCTATCTGGAAGCGATCCCAAGAGCATCCACGCGATTTTAGGTATAGTTCTGTCTCATACAAAGTAAATGGGCGTAAATATATCTGGCAAGTGATGCGAGCATGCAGACCTCCTTGGTTTTCTATGAGCTTGTCTACCATCCATGATGTGGCAGAACCGCTAGCGATGAAAACTATATCGCGACGACGGGCTGCCCATCCATTCCAAAAGTTTTCAAATGCTGGGGTGAAGTCGGAACGCAAGGAATCTATCCAAGGCATTTCGTCTACAAAGATTATCTTTTTGCGGTCTTCTGGCAAGGATGACAGATATTCTTCCAAAACATCAAAGGCATCAAACCAATCTGATAATTTGCGAGCTGATGTCTCGCCCATGGCTTGTTTTAATGCTTTGGCAAAACTGCGCAATTGGGTGCGTTGGGGGAGATTGTGTCCTCCAACGAAAGTGAAGTCGTACTTCCGACCAAAGAATTCATCTACTAGATAAGTCTTGCCGACACGTCTTCTACCATAAACGATAACAAGTTCAGAGCGATCTGAGTCTATACAACGTTGAAGCTCTGCCTTTTCTTTATCTCGTCCGATTATTAAATCTGCTTTCATACTTCTAATGTTTTGGTTCGACTGCAAAATTACGATATTTTTCCTTAAAATGGCACGAAAACGCACTTTTTTTCACTTTTTTTTCGAGAAAAAGTGCGGTTTTTTTCCAAT
>ERZ859732.173-NODE-173-length-26521-cov-5.229313_pt1 | contig 26521 bp, 16 predicted proteins | sample MGYA00510123_ERZ859732 | MGnify/ENA primary metagenome ERZ859732 (study PRJEB30046, sample SAMN00715133) | human gut metagenome | study: EMG produced TPA metagenomics assembly of the A metagenome-wide association study of gut microbiota in type 2...
TAAACCTAATTAGTTAATCGCATCCAATTCTGTCAACTAATTTTAGGAATAGTCAATAAAAATATGGATTGCGTTTCAGAATCCTTATAAAATATGTATTGATAGCATTAAAATGAATATAATTCAAATACTAAGATGTCAATTTCAGGTAGAAAACAGCAAAAATGATCTGGTACCATATACCACAGTAGCAGGTCAGAATCTGTTGACCCAAACGCAAGTCATTTACCCCTTGCTTGAGGCGAACAAACCACGCACATAAGGCTTGAAAATAATTCCAAACAGTCGCTTGGAGCAGACAACGAAATGACAGAAAGTGAAAATTTCCAATGTATTCCGCATTAAGATATGTTAAGTAGATATTTCCATTTTCGGATTTTTGAAATTTTTGTTTCTCGTTTGTTTCCTTTGTCAATTTCATTCTCTGACATGTATTGAGTATCAATGTATTACATTAAATTAGCAGATTATCAATAATAGAGTCATTGCCTATTGGTTCCCAACTCAGTTCCTTTTTAGATGCATCTGCCGCATGATAGAAGTCCTTTAGGTCTATGTCGGCTGTCAACTTGGCGCATACGGAAAGTTTCCTCCGTTTACATAATCACGAAACCATGCCAGTTCCCCAGCCGTGGATATTTCGTAAGGATTGCGTGTACTACCGTTACCCACTGACGGTTGACTAGTCTCCTGTGCCCATGCCCCCATAAGGCATGAGGATAGCCATCACGAGCAGCAGCATCGTGAATAGCCTGTTTCTTTGTTTTTGTTATTCATATCTGTAAATTATTATTGTTATTCTACTTTGTTGTTACTTTCTTGTATTTTTGATTGCTTGCCGTAGGATTTTCAGGATTGGTCATCTGCAAATATCCTGCTGCAACAAGGGAGGTGATGTAACGCTCTCGGTTCTTGGAATGCATGCTGACTCCAATTCTGCCAAGTATCTCTTTGGTGGTTCGAGGAACAGAACAGAAATTTACTATGTCCCTTTGCTTGTTAGACAATGACACTTTTGGAGTGTCAGAGTGTCTAAGTTGAGTGTCTAAGTCGTTCTCAGAAGTGTCTAAGTCGGTGCCAGAGTGTCTAAGTCGAGTGTCATGGTCGGTGTCAGAGTGTCTAAGTCAAGTGTCAGAGTCTTGGACTTGGTTACTTTTTTCATCGACTTGGTTACCGACTTGGTTACTTTCACCCTCGACCTGATTACCGACTTGGTTACTTTCCCCCTCGACTTGGTTACTTTCTTCTCTCCAAACCGTGATGACAAATTCCTGTGCCTTGTCATTATTCATAAACGTGACATTGATATCTTCGTCAAGTGCACGAGCGATGCCGCTACCTACACCAGTGTATGGCAGCAAGTATATGGCATTGTTAAAAAGGAACATATTGCGAGGCATGGAAGTTCCTGCCTTGATGTCATCATTTCTGCAAGTTCAGCATTATCGACCACTTTGCGCTTGTCGGCACCATTCTTCACCCATATGATTCCCTTGTTGTCATGATAAGTCATGTGAATTACTGAACATCAGTACGTTACGAGCAACCAGCAAGATTTCAAGAAGTATATTAATAAGGTAGCGTCACCTTGAACAGCGGATTGTCTACATGCTCCTTGCGTATAACGTCTACAAGTTCGGCTACAATGTCGGGATGCGCAGCGCTCACGTCGTTGTCCTCGTGCAGGTCGGTGGCGAGGTTGTACAGACGCGGCTTGCCCTTTACGACAATCAGCTTCCAGTCGCCACGGCGCACAGCGATTTGGTCGGTCTCGTGGAACTCCCAGTAGAGATGGTCGTGCTTCAGCTGCTTGGCATCGTCGCCGAGGAGCGTCGGAGCGATAGAGAGTCCGTCGAAGCCGTCGCCCGCGAGCTGGCGGTTGGTGTAGCGCTTGCGGAAGTTCTTCACGCCGGCGAGGTCGCAGAACGTAGGCATGAGGTCGTAGAAGGCGAACTGCAGGTCGTTCACCTCACCAGCCTTGACGTGTCCGGGCCACCATGCGATGAACGGAATACGTATGCCGCCCTCGTAGCACTGGCGCTTGAGTCCGCGCAGCTTGCCGTCGCGTCCGAAGAATTCGGGGTCGGCGCCGCCCTCCTCATGAGGTCCGTTGTCGGAGGTGAAGATGACGAGCGTGTTCTTGTCGAGGCCCTTCTCGCGCAGCTTCGCCATCACCTCGCCCACGTACTGGTCGAGACGCGTTATCATTCCGGCAAACTGTGCGTGGGTATGCTCCACGGCGTTGTAGCGCGAGCCCTCCTGTCCGCCCCACGTCTTGTCGACGAAGAACTTCTTCTCGTAGCCCTCCACGATGCTGTCGTAGGGCTGTGCCAGTTCGGCGTGAGGAAGGGTGTACGTGAGGAAGCCCACGAACGGCTTCTTGCCGTCCTGACGGTCAATCCACTCGAGCGCTTTGTCGTGTATGATGCGTGCCGAATACTGCTGGCGCTTATGGTAGTCGCGTCCGAACATGGGGTACTGTATGTTCTGCTCCATCACCTCGCGCACTACCGCCGTATCGCCCATAGAGCGCGAGTAGCGGTTGAGGAAGTTGGGATAATACAGATGCGCCTGAAACTGGCATATGTAGCCGTAGAACTCGTCTACGCCGCGCTTGTCGGGCGTAGAGGCCGAGCCTTCGTAGCCGCCTGCCCACTTGCCGAAGACGCCTGTGGTGTAGCCGTGGTCCTTCAGCATCTCGGGCAGAATCTTGTGCTGCGGATCGTAAGGCTCCTGACCCACAACAGCAAAGTCTACGTTGTTGCCGTACATCACGGTATGCTCAGCAGACCAATACTCGCGGTTGCCGCGCACGTGTCCGTGACCCGAATGCTGACCCGTCATTATCGAAGCGCGCGAGGGCGCAGACACCGGCGAACCGGCGTAAGCCTGAGTGAAGCGCATGCCTTCCTCAGCCATGCGGTCGATGTTGGGCGTGCTGATATAGGGCTGTCCGTAGCAGGCGAGGTCGCCGTAGCCCATGTCGTCGCACAATATAAATATAATGTTGGGTTGTTTCGGCTGCACACGCTTCTGGGGAGCCTTTGCAGCCACGAGCGTAGGCACTACGGAGAGTGCGGCACCCGCTAAGAGAATATTCTTGTTCATCGTGAAATATGTTGTTTCAGAGTAATCGATTTGTTTTCAATGTATAAAATTACTGCAAATAATCCGAACGCCAAAATCATTTGACTACAAACGCATAAATTAAGCCGTTTTTACTCCGTTTTTCAGATAAAAAACATTACTTTTGCATATAGATTTTGCGCGGAAGCGCACATCTTAATCTAATAAAAGGACATTTACTAATAACTTTAAAGCAAACAATATGGCAGCAACAGTACTGAACGATGCGCAGATTGATATACTCAATATGATGCAATGGGTGAAAAGTCCCGAGGCTTTAGCTGACTTGAAACAAGCGATATCCGATTTCTTCGCAAAGAAAGCGAAGGAAGAGATTGACGCTATGTGGGCTAACGGAAAGATGAACGAGGCAAAGTTCGAAAGCTTTGAGAATCTTCACGAAAGAAATTAACAGACTGCGCCATTATTGGCAACGCAAAGTATATTGTAACACAAGACCATCACTTCAATATTCTGAAACAAATATCATTTCCGAAAGTAGACGTGATAACACTGAAAGCGTTTCTTGCGGACTTGCAAAAACTATAAACAACAATGAGAGAGAAAATTGATTGCTTTCTGCCCTGCAACGATGTAGCCGAGATTGCCGACTCGCTGCAGACGCTGAGCCAAAGCAAGACTACACAGCATATAAACCTGCTCGTGAGCGACGCAAGCAACATCTGCGCGTGCGGCGACTCGGACAGCATCAGCGACTGCACCGTGATAACCATAGACGGACTGACGTCGACAAAGACGCTGCTCACCATCGAGGAGCATACCGACGCCGAATACGTGCTGCTGAGCCTGAAGCACACGCCGGTGAGCCTCGGACTGCACGCGCTCGACCGACTGCTGCGCGTGGCTACCGACAGCAATGCGGGCATGGTGTACGCCGACTGCTACATACAGAAGGACGGCGTGCAGGAGAAACATCCTACCATCGACTACCAGACGGGCAGCATACGCGACGACTTCGACTTCGGACAGCTCGTGCTCATACGCGCATCGCTGCTGCACGAGTACGCGGCGAAGCAACAGCTGACCAACTACAAGTGGGCGGGCTTCTACGACCTGCGCCTGTACATAAGCCGCAAGTCGCAGATTTTCCATCTTAACGAGTATCTGTACACGCAGGTGGAGACCGACTCGCGCAAGAGCGGCGAGCGCCAGTTCGACTACGTCAACCCGCGCAACCGCGAGGTGCAGATAGAGATGGAACAGGTGGCAACGAAGCACCTCGACAAGATTGGCGCTACGGTAGACACGTCGAAGTATATGAAGCCCGACTACAGCGAGCAGGACTTCACGTACGAGGCTTCGGTGATTATACCTGTTTTCAACCGCGCCAAGACCATCGCCGACGCTGTCGGATCGGCTCTTGCACAGAAGACTACATTCAAGTATAACGTAATAGTAGTGGACAACCACTCCACCGACGGCACTTCAGACATCCTCGAAGCGGCTGCTGCCGAGGACAAGCGCCTCATACACATCGTTCCTGAGCGCACCGACCTCGGCATCGGCGGCTGCTGGAACGTGGCTGTCGACGACGCACGCTGCGGACGCTTCGCCGTGCAGCTCGACAGCGACGACCTCTACTCGTCGCCGCAGACGCTGCAGCGCATCGTCGACGAGTTTCACAAACAGGGGGCTGCGATGATTGTGGGCTCCTACCGCATGTGCAACTTCCAGCTCGAGACACTCACGCCGGGACTCATCGACCACAAGGAGTGGACCGACCAGAACGGACCGAACAACGCGCTACGCATAAACGGACTCGGAGCGCCGCGCGCTTTCTTCACGCCTATCCTTCGACAGATTCAGTTCCCGAACACTTCGTACGGCGAAGACTACGCTCTCGGACTCGCCTTCAGTCGCAAGTACCGCATCGGCAGAATCTTCGACGAGCTTTATCTGTGCCGCCGCTGGGACGGCAACAGCGACGCCGCCCTCAGCATAGAGCGCCAGAACGCCAACAACCTGTATAAGGACCGCCTGCGCACATTGGAGATTGCGGCGCGCCAGCAACTCTCCGAAGGCACCGCAGACGCCTCAGCCGACAGTTCGCTGCAGCGCTTCTTCAACCGCCAGCTGGAGGTGTGGGAGGATGCCAGACAGCACTTCCACGACCTGCGCAACGTGAAGACGCGCGAGTTGTCGTGCGGCGAGATTACGCTCAAGCTGCAGTTCAACCCCGCACGCATCGTCTCTACGGGCGCAAACATCGACCGCAAGACCATCGCCGAGCGCCCCTGCTTCCTCTGCGAGCAGAACCGACCGAAGGAGCAGATGCAGAAGCAGGTTGACAAGAACTTCACGCTGCTCGTCAACCCCTTCCCTATCATGCCGCAACACTTCACCATTCCGCTGCGCACTCACCGTCCGCAGAGCATCGGCATGAACTATGGCGAGATTTACCGACTGCTCAACGCCTATCCGACGCTGACGGTGTTCTATAACGGACCGAAGTGCGGCGCGTCGGCTCCCGACCACATGCACTTCCAGGCTGTATGTTCGGGCATGCTGCCGCTGCAGACCAACTGGCCCCGACTGAGCCGCGACACCGAAGTGCTCATAAAGAACGATGAGCGTGGTGCGATAACAGCCGTACGCGGCTTCGCCGTGCCCGTATTCTCTATACGCACTACCGACCAGCACACGGGCGAACAGCTCTTCCGCAAGCTCTATTCGGCGCTGCCGATGCACGGCGGCGATACCGAGCCGATGATGAACATCATAGCATGGCGCGACGGCGACGACTATCAGGTGGTGGTGATACCACGCACGAAGCATCGTCCCGACTGCTACTTCGCCGACGGCGAACAGAAGCGCCTCGTCAGTCCGGGGGCGCTCGACATGGCGGGCTTCATCGTCACACCGCGTAGCGAAGACTTCAACACGCTCAGCGCAGACGAAGCCGTAGCTATCTTGAAGGAGTGCGGCATGGACACGGCTACGTTCAACGAGACAGCCGAGAAGCTGCGCACACTTGCAGCGGGCAACCTCGCTTCTAACACCCACTTCGCAGGCAAACAGCCGAACGTATCGGTAGGCATCGTGAGCGGCGCGAAGATATCCTTCTCACTCAACAAGCCGTACATGGCTAAGGGCAACCTGATTGAGGGCGAGCAGGTGGTTGAGTTCCATGAGGGCGGCATCCTGTGGAACGGCAACCAGTATCGCGAGCTTACTTTCCATCCGCAGCAGAACGACGCCTCGTTCTCGCTGCACGACGTAACAATCGGCGTCAACTTCCACTGGGAGCGTCAGGAGACGCAGACCTTCCTGGGCACGCTGCGACTCGTGGTAGACTCAGACCGCGTCTGCGCCATCAACGAACTGCCCGTGGAGTCGTATCTGGAGAGCGTCATCTCAAGCGAGATGAGCGCCACATCGAGCCTCGAACTGCTCAAGGCGCACGCCGTCATCTCGCGCAGCTGGCTGCTTGCGCAGATTGAACAGCGCCACAAGCAGCAGACGGGCGCCGGAGGCAGCGGCTTCTTCTCGTTCATACGCAAGGACGACGAGCTGATAAAGTGGTACGACCGCGAAGACCACACCATCTTCGACGTATGCGCCGACGACCACTGCCAGCGCTATCAGGGCATCACAAAGGCTACGAGCAAGCATGTGGCGGAGGCTATACATGCCACACGCGGACAGATACTGATGGACAACGACGAGATATGCGACGCGCGCTTCAGCAAGTGCTGCGGCGGTGCGACGGAGGAGTTCCAGTATTGCTGGGAGAACGTGAAGAAACCGTATCTTGCGGCGATACGCGACGTGGCTGACGCAAGCTCTTGCGGATGCAACAACGCCGCAGCCGCAGAACTGCCCGACCTGACCGTAGAGGAGAACGCCGAACGCTGGATTCGCACGGCGCCGGAGTCGTTCTGCAACACCGACGACAAGAAGATACTCTCGGAAGTGCTCAACGACTACGACCAGGAGACGACCGACTTCTATCGCTGGCACGTCACATACACGCAGGAGGAGCTGAAGAGCCTCATCACAGAGCGTCTGAAGATGGAGTTCGGCGACATTCTCGACCTCGTTCCAGTGGAGCGTGGCAGCAGCGGACGCATCTGCCGACTGAAGATTGTGGGCTCGGAGCGCACATTCACCATCGGAAAGGAACTGGAGATACGCCGCGCGCTGAGCGATACGCATCTCTACAGCAGCGCATTCGTCGTAGACAAGGAGGACGTAAAGGACGGCGTGCCGCAGACATTCCGACTCACGGGTGCAGGCTGGGGACACGGCGTAGGACTCTGCCAGATTGGTGCCGCAGTAATGGGCGCCAAGGGCTATAACTACGACCAAATCCTGCTGCACTACTATCGCGGAGCGGAGATAAAGAGGATATATAAGTAGTTTTGAATTGTGAGTTTTGAATTTTGAATTGTGCGCTACGCGCATTTTGAATTGTTCAATTTTGAATTAAGAATTCGCAACTCAAAACTCATAAATTCAAAATCGCAGGCGAAGCCGAGAATAACTCAAAATTCAAAACTCAAAATTCAAAATTGCCAAAGGCAATAATTAATAATTAAAAATTAAAAATTAATAATTGAAAAAGACTAATCCGTGGGCATGGATCCCCACACTATATTTCGCAGAAGGCCTGCCAAACGTTATCGTTACAGCTCTGTCGGTAGTCATGCTGATGCAGATGGGACTGAGCGATGCTGAGGTGGGACTCTACACGGGCTGGCTGGCTCTACCTTGGGTGGTGAAGCCGCTATGGAGTCCGTTCATCGACCTGCTGAAGACAAAACGCTGGTGGGTGCTCACGATGCAGCTGCTCATGGGCAGTGCGCTGGCTGGCATCGCCTTCACGCTGCCTACGTCGTTCTGGTTCCAGGGCACGATGTTCTTCCTCTTCGCTATGGCGTTCGCCAGTGCCACGCACGACATCTCTGCCGACGGTTTCTACATGATAGAGCTCGACGAGCACAACCAGGCGAAGTACGTCGGACTGCGCAATACGTTCTATCGACTCGCCGTCATCTTCGTGAACGGCGCACTCGTGTCGCTCGCCGGCTTCCTTGAACATCAGTTGCAGATGCCTGTGGTCTACACCTGGACGCTTATCTTCTACGCTCTCGCGGCGCTCTTCATCGGCATTTGGCTCTACCACTGCAAGATGATGCCGCGTCCTGCCGACGACGTCAGTTCGGAGAAGAGCGTTGGAGAGGTGGCAAGCGAACTGAAGACGATGCTCGCCACATTCTTCTGCAAGTTCGGCACAAAGGAGACGGTGTTCGTGATGCTCTTCCTGCTGTTCTACCGCTTTCCGGAAGCTCTGCTGAACACGATGACAAAGACGTTCCTTATGCGACCTACAGCCGAAGGCGGAATGGCTCTGACACCCGAGGAGTACGGACTGGCGCAGGGCACGGTGGGACTCATCGGACTGCTCTTGGGCGGAATACTCGGCGGCGTGCTCGTCAGTCGCGACGGCATGAAGCGCTGGCTGTGGCCGCTCGTATGCGCCATCACACTGCCCGACGTAGTGTACATATACCTCAGCTACACGCTCGACTCCAATCTATGGGTCGTATCGTCGTGCCTCTTCGTGGAGCAGTTCGGCTATGGCTTGGGCTTCACCGTATTGACGCTCTACATGCTTTACTACAGTCAGGGCAAGTTCCGCACCTCACATTATTCTATATGCACCGGCATCTCCTATCTCGGACTGATGCTGCCGGGCATGGTGTCGGGCTACGTTAAGGACATCATGGGATACAAGATGTTCTTCATCTTCGTGATGGCGTGCTGCCTGATCACGTTCCTCGTGACAGCGTTCCTGAAGATTGACCCCGAGTTCGGAAAGAAAAAATAATGACAGACAAGCAAAAGAAAACAACCTACCGCACACACCGCAGAGGTGCAAAGACCCGCTGCCTGTGGTTTCCGTCGCTGATGTTCGGTGACGGATTGGCTGTGTCTGTGCTTGTTCTGACGATGGTGATGCTGCGCCGCATGGGACTTGACACCCCCGACACAGCGCTTGCCATCGCCTTGCTATGTCTGCCCGTGCTGCTGCGCCCGCTGTTCGAGATGATAGTCACCCACTTCTGGGGCACCACAAAGGTATGGATTCTCTCCACACAGTTCATCTCCGCTCTCTCGCTCGCCGCCGTAGCCTTCACGCTCCATACGAGCTACTGGCTGCTGGGCACGGCATGCTTCATGCCGTTCTTCGTCTGCTCGGCTCTGTTCTACAACATCGCCCTGCACCGCTTCTATATCGACTCGCCGATAAAGAAGTTGAGGTGTTGTGATGGTGAGATGGTGACATTACATTCGTCAAATCTCAACACCTCAACACCACAACACCTCAACACCTCAACACCACAACACCTCAACCTCAACACCTCAACACCACAACACCTCAACCTCAACCTCAACACCTCAACACCTCAACATCTCAACCTCAACATCTCAACATCAACATCTCAACACCTCAACACCACAACACCTCAAGTCTCAACACCTCAACACAACAACACAACAACATTCCATAGTCAAAAGTCCTGCGTTTTTTTGACTATGGCCCTCCTCTTCGGCTGCGGAGTAATGGCAATGGTGGGCGGCAATATGGAAGTAGTGACACGCAACATACGCTACTCGTGGAGCTTTGTGTTCTACGTGATGGCAGGCGTGGAACTGTTTCTGTGGCTCTGGCACGCTCTCTTTCTGCCAGGCGGACCACACGGCTACGCCAAGCCGAAGCCTACGATGGGTCTGCATCGCGGCGAGTTCAGAGAGACTATGCGCCGTATGCTGCAGCGCAAGGACGACATCGCCACACTGATGTTTCTGCCGCTCTTCCTTCTGCCCGAAACGCTGCTCGCCCTCACCGCCCCACTCTTCGTCATAGCCAAGCCGCACAACGACGGACTGGGCATGTCGCCGCAGGAGTTCGCCTACGCGCAAGGCACAGCAGCCGTCATCGCCATCACAGCCGGCTATATTCTCGGCATATACGCCATACGCCGCCACGGACTGCGTCGCTGGCTGCTGCCCTCAGCCCTGCTGCTCGCCGTTCCGGGCGCCGCACTGCTCTTCCTCAGCTACAACACGGCAGCGCCACTCAGCATCGTAGCCGCAGCGCTGGCTGCGGGTCACGCCGCATTGGGCTTCGCTCTTAGCATGGTGAAGCAGGTGGTGGTGCGCTTCACGCGCAACATGCCCGACAGCACTTTGCGCCACGCAATAGCGCGCACGCTCATTGCCACGCCGTTCGTCATCGTTAGCGCATTAGCCAGCCTCATGCTCACCATCGCCGACTATCAGCGCATCTTTCAGCTCGCCACGGAGCTTGCCGTAGTGCCACTGATTGTCGCAGTGTTCTACCTTTATCTCACACGCAGACAGCCGCAAGCGGAGTGAAACGATTCCCCCGCTCACTTTCTCGCAAAAAATATGTATCTTTGCATTCCTATAAGACACTCATATTAATAATTGAAAATAGATGTTCTACGAACTAATAAATAACAAACGTAACGAATGGTTGCAATCAGCCAACTGCACCGTACGCCCCATGCTTCAATACATAGAGCAGCGAGGCATGATGCGTGATGCGCAGATTGAAGCCATAAAGACCTACCTTTTTCTGAAGATAGCCTGCAAGGGCAAGCCACTCTACCAACTGTTCGCAGAAGGATATTTCAATGAAACAGAGATTGCAACAGAGGAACTTACAGTAGAAACCCGCCATGTGCTTGAGACCAACAAAGCCGCATTGGCACTGTTCCAGTATTCATGCTTGAAAGATAAAAACGGTAGACAACTGGCTCCCGAACTGGAGAAGTTCATTCGTCATCATGCTACAGAAATCGACTACGAGCAAACCCTGCTCGACATCTTCTATGGCGTCACCTACACCGATTATCTCTTTTCGCTTCCTATGGGAGCCGGAAAGACATATCTTATGGCAGCGTTCATATACATCGACCTGTACTTTGCTCAGAACGAGCCCGACAATCCGGTATGGGCACACAACTTCCTCATACTCGCACCTTCAGCCTTGAAGTCGAGCATCATACCAAGCCTTCGGAACATACGCGAGTTCGACCCCTCGTGGATATTCTCCGAAGTAGAAGCCAAGAAGCTCAAACGCCTTATCAAGTTCGAGGTGCTCGACGAACAGAAATCAGCCAACAAAAGCAATATTGTACGCAACCCCAATGCACAGAAGATTAACACCCACTTGCTGGGAGGCAATGCGCTGGGCATTGTAGCACTGACAAATGCCGAAAAAGTAATTCTCAACCATATCGACAACTCTACAGACGAAACGAAGATACTCACTAAAGAGGAACTGAAGAAAATAGAGGTAGCCAATGAGCTGCGCTCCGTTGTAGGAAAGATGCCACATCTGTCCGTCTTCATCGACGAGGTGCATCATGCTACTGACGGCGACATCAAACTGCGCAAGGTAGTGACCGACTGGGCTACCGAGAGCCGCGATTTCTGCAATGTCTTAGGCTTCTCGGGCACACCCTATCTTGACAAGGCAGAGCGAACCACCATCGGAGGTTCTTTCACAATCAAGAACACAAACATCAGCAATGTAGTGTATTATTACCCACTGATGGACGGTATAGACAACTTTCTGAAACACCCGAAGGTAAAACATGTTGATGTCTCGTCTGAAGAGATTCTGCAGTACGGTGTGCGCGAGTTCCTCAATACCTACAAGGACACTATATATGCAGACGGCACCTGCGCAAAACTTGCCATCTACTGCGGACAGATTCCTACACTCGAAGACAAAGTCTATCCTCTCGTTGCGGATATCGTGACCGAGTACGGACTTAACCCTGCAGAAACAATACTACGCCGCCATAAGGGCAACAAAGAATATCCCGAACCTGAAGGCTCTGAGGTAGCATTCAGCTCATTGTCGTCGCCTCTAAGCAAGGTACGTATAGTGTTGCTCGCTCAGATTGGCAAAGAAGGATGGGACTGCAAAAGCCTCACCAGTGTCATACTGCCGCACGAAGGAGCCTGCCCTAACAACATGGTGTTGCAGACCACATGCCGCTGCCTGCGTCAGGTGGTAAAGGGAGAGCACGAAACAGCCCTTGTATGGCTCAACAAAACAAACGCCGAGAAACTGAACAAGGAACTGAAACAACAGCAAAACATCACGCTCAGCGATTTCAGCAGCAAGCCGCCCGTTGAGAAAAAACACGTAGAGCGCTTTTCTCGCAAAGAAGTGCCGTCTATAGATTTCTATCAGATACGTGTGCAATACAGAACCATTATCATAGCTTCGCAACCCGACACCGCAGCGCGTCTTGCCGACCCTGCCATACTATGCAAGAGAAACAAGGCGCTTGTCACAATCCAGAACATGGAGGGCAAAGTGACGGGCTACGACGAGATACTCACAGGCGATGCCGAGCTACACACGTTCAGATGGTGGCTGCACGACATCGTGCGCGAATCGTTCGGCACACTCTCCATGTCCGAACTGACGAAGCACGAAGCACTTCTGAAAACCATCTACGACGAGACACACACCAACCCCGAATACGACCACTACCTCATACGCTCTATGATACGCAAGGCATTTGTGCCAAAGCGCGACTTTACCATCGTTGAGGAGGTGGTGCCGGACGAAGCAAGCATACTCTCGCTCGACAATCTTAAAGCAATAGATGTGGCCGACCTCAGCCTGATATACCCCAAGGAGGACGACGTGCGCGAGATACTCGACTGGGACGCTCATCCCGAAAAGGGCGAGATGTCCGCCAAAGACCTGGAGCTGATTGAGAACATGAAGAAGATTCCGGGCATACCCCAGGCGGCTATTGACGCGGCATTGGCTGGAATACAGTCGAAACTGCCCAAAGATCCTCATCCCGAGCGTCTGCAGACCTACCACTATCTGCCCTACCGCTTCGACAGCAATCTCGAACTGGATTACTTCACAGAGGCTCTGGTAGCAGTGATGAAAGAACACAATCTTGAATACTACTTCAATGGCGACGACACACTCACAGAATTCAAGATACGCACATACCGCAAAACCGCCAGAGGACATTGGATGTATGACGGACTGTACGTACCCGACTTCCTTGTGGTGAGCCGCACGGCAGAAGGAACAATAGACCGCATCTGCATCATCGAGACCAAAGGCGAGGGCTACGCACCAAAGTTCAAAGAACGACTCGAATTCATGCGCGACGTTTTCGTTCCGAAGAACAACGAGCAATATAAGCGCGACCGCTTCCGCTTCCTCTATCTGGAGGACACAGACGGACACGAAGAGCGCATAAAGAAAACAATACAAATGATTAACGAATTCTTCAAATAAGCACAACGATGGCAGTTAGATACATACCATATTATCCAGATACACTTGAAGGACAAGCCCGTCTTGACAACTTTGTACGCACAAGCCGTATGCTTTTCTACAAGGACAACAACCAAGTGAAAACACGCATACAGCGCGGAATGCCTCTATACGAAGTGACTGAAAGCGAGACCGTCGGAGCAAACCCCGACGGCAATATCGTCATGCACGGCGAGTGTCTGTCTACTTGTGCCTACCTCAAAGACAAAGGCATAGAGATAGACCTTGTATATATCGACCCTCCTTTCGCTTCTGGTGCCGACTACGCAAAGAAGATTTATGTACGCAGAAATCCGCTCGTGCAGAAGGCTATCAACGAGGCAGAGCAGCAGCTCGACAATAGTGACATGCAGGAATTCGAGGAGAAGATGTATGGCGACATCTGGGATAAGGAGCACTACCTCAACTGGATGTACGAGAACCTCATGGCTATCAAGTCTGTAATGAGCGATACCGCAAGTATATATGTACATCTCGACTATCACATAGGACATTATGTAAAGATTCTTATGGACGAGATATTCGGTGAGGAGAACTTTAGAAATGAGATTGTTTGGTATTATACAAACAAAATGACAGGTTCCCCAAGTCCTCATGATTTTGTCTGTGAACATGATACAATTTTCCGTTACTCTAAAACAGATCAGTATCATTACACATTGATAAAGGAAGAACGAGAAGATGCCGTAAAGCAAAGTAAACGCATAAAAGTAGATGGTAAAAATATGCGTGCAAGAGATGAAGATGGGAATATTATCTACGAAATATCTACAGAAAAGAACATCAAAGATGTTTGGCAAATTCCATTTATCGCATCTACAGACTCTCAGCGTGTCGACTATTCAACTCAAAAACCCGAAGCTCTTCTTGAGCGTATAATAAACGCTTCGAGCAACGAAGGTATGCTCGTAGCCGACTTCTTTGGAGGCAGCGGAGTTACAGCTGCGGTAGCCCACAAGCTCGGTCGCAAGTTTGTGCACAACGACGTGAATATCAATAGCATTCAGACAGCACGCGACAGACTGGTTAGTGCCGGAGCAGAGTTTACGATGATGGAAGTGAGAGACGGAGTGAGACTCTTCCGCAATCCGGTGCAGACAATGGAGAAACTCGTGAGACTCATACCAGGATTGAACACCGAGACAAACCTCGACAAGCGTTTCTGGGCTGGAAGCATATATGACAGTCAGAAAGGAAAGATGCCAGTATATCTGCCAAACCTCATGGATAGCAGCAGCAGAGTGATGGACAAAACAGAAATGAACCATATAATACGCGAAGCATTGCCCGACCTCGGCAACGATGTGAAGCAGATTGTGGTTTACTATATCGACGTGGAAGATATAGAGGAGCTGCGCCAGTTCATACACGACGAGAACACACAGACAGACATCGCTATAGAATTGCGCGACTTGAAACAGGTGCTCGACGACGTAGTAATCGAGGACAAAGCAACATGGGAAATGTCGCAAGTGCAAGTAGAGCTATTCACCAAGTGGCAAATAAAGATGCTTACCTTCCACAGCGACTATGTAATGAAGAAGATTGAGGCGTTCAATCTCATAGGCGACCAACAACGCCAAAAGAAGTTGGCTAACAACAAGAAATCGACGTTCAAGCCAATAAAAATAAGCGATGAGGGATTGGAGTGCATAGAGTGGCTCTCTGTAGATTGTACCAATGCGCAGAAAGATGCTCCGTGGCACAGCGATGCGGAGGTGAAGATTGATAAGACCGGCACTGTTACTGTCAATGGTACAAAGACACGCAATCTTTGGGATGCAACCATACAGTCAGACGAGAAGCCTCTACGCCTGAAAGTGCGCAATATATGCGGCGACGAGGTTGTCTTTGCTCTATAATTATAGATATTGAATCTATATATTTGAGGTTTTGACATTCTCGCAGACAAACAAAATACAAACGTATGAATGATAATAACAGCAAGCAACTATATATCGACTTCGAAGCCTACGAACGTATGGCTGAGCCGCATAAACAAGAAAAGGCTTCTGCATGGCGTACAGCAATCGGTCTGCAGGATGTGGACGGCCTGAAGGTGTCCGACTATCTAAGAGAGACTGCTGTACGCCATATTGAAGGCGATATCACCATTGATGATGTTAGGGAGCGGCTGAAATCTTATTACATCAACAAGACCACACATGACAAGGACGATGAAGAAAAGGAAGAAGCAGACCGAGTTGCAGCCAATATTGCAAAACTGCTGAGCGAAAAGTCGTTCTCGTTTACAGCGTTGGAATTTCTGAATATCCACAGACACCTGTTTGAAGGTGTGTTCAAACACGCAGGCGAGGTACGCACTTACGACATTAGCAAAAAAGAATGGGTGCTTCAAGACGATTCCGTTGTATATGGACGTGCAGCAGACATCATGATGGCATTGAGGTATGATATACAGCAAGAGAAAGAGTTCAATTACAAAGGACTGACAACCGATGAAATCATAGAACATATAGTTGATTTCGTCACGTTGCTTTGGCAGAACCACCCATTCCGCGAAGGCAACACAAGAACAACGGCGGTATTCGTCATCAAGTATCTGCAATCTATCGGATTCAAGGTGAACAATGATTTGTTTGCAAACAATTCGTGGTACTTCCGTAACGCATTAGTACGTGCCAACTATCGCAATCCATTAAAAGGAATAGAGCCGAACAAGTCTTTTCTAATCAAGTTTTTCCGCAATTTGATATTGGAGGAAGAAAACGAATTGAAAAACCGCTATATGCTTATTGGCTACCAGGATGATTGCGACACCCATACAAGTACCCATACAAGTACCCATACAAGTACAAACAATTCAGTAAGCTCATTGAGCGAAAATGTAAAGCGTTTGGTTATAGCAATTGGTACTGAAGAAAAAGGTATAAAAGAAATGATGGATGCTGTAGGATTGAGAAACCGCCCCAACTTTATCGAATACTCTCTTACTCCTGCCATCAACGGAGGACTTGTCACAATGAAATATCCCGACTCCCCCCGCCATCCGCGTCAGAAATACCTCCTGACAGTAAAAGGTCTGGCTGTGTATAATGAGTTTAAAGAAATGGGAAAATAAAGCCTCGGGCTGGTAGATACCGAGAAAAAGATGGAAGATGGCTGGAAGATACGCCCGTTTTGCGGACTATCTTCCAGCCATCTTTATATCCGTTTATGTTTGGTCTTCAACACATTACAATTGCACGACGCCCATAGCTGGAAGATATGGAAGATAAAAACGGCAATCGAGAATTATTAGTCGATAAATCGCTTTGTGATCTCGCCGTACATGTCGATGCGGCGATCGCGCAGGAAGGGCCACCAGCGGCGCACGTCCTCGCTGTGAGCAAGGTCTACCTCCACGATCACGCTGTCCTCAGCGTCGGGAGCCGAGCGATAGAGCATCTCACCCTGCGGACCCACAACCATTGACGAACCCCAGAACTCGATGCCCGGAGTCTGCTTGCTCGGGTCGGGCTCGAAGCCTACGCGGTTGACCGACACTATGGGGAGTCCGTTGGCTACGGCATGACCGCGCTGCACGGTTGTCCACGCCTCGCGCTGACGCTGTTGCTCGTCCTCGGTGTCAGACGCAGCGTAGCCGATAGCTGTAGGATAGATGAGCATTTCGGCACCCTGCAGAGCCATCAGTCGCGCTGCCTCGGGATACCACTGGTCCCAGCATACGAGCACGCCGAGCTTGCCCACGCTGGTCTGAATCGGGCGGAAGCCGAGGTCGCCCGGTGTGAAGTAGAACTTCTCGTAGTAGGCAGGGTCGTCGGGAATGTGCATCTTGCGATACTTTCCAGCGATAGAGCCGTCGCGCTCCATGACGACAGCCGTGTTGTGATACAGCCCTGGAGCACGGCGCTCGAAGAGCGATGTGACGATAACCACGTTGCACTCGCGTGCCAATGCGCCGTAGAAGTCGGTAGACGGACCGGGGATAGGCTCCGCAAGGTCGAAGTTGTCTACATCCTCCACCTGACAGAAGTAGAGCGAGTTGTGCAGTTCCTGCAGCACAACAAGTTCGGCGCCACGCTTTGCGAGGTCGCGCACGCCGTCGGCAAGACGCTGCATGTTTGTCTTCACGTCAGCCACGTTGTGCTGCTGAATATATCCTATTTTCAAGTGTTTCATAATCTTTCTACGTATTTATTTTGTTGCAAAGTTAGCCATTTTCGGTTAAAAAGCCTCATCTCAACTGCCAGAAAGCCACGGCAGCTGCTGCGGCAACATTAAGCGAGTCGATGCCGCGCGCCATCGGTATGCGCACAACATAGTCGGCGGCAGCGATAGTAGCGGCAGGCAGTCCGTCGCCCTCGTTGCCCATGACGATAGCAAGACGAGGCTCGGCGAGCAGCGCAGCATCGTCGATAGACACCGAATTGTCGGTGAGAGCCATCGCAGCGGTGCGGAAGCCATATCGGTTCAGGTCGCTGACCGGACCGTCTATCCATGTCCAGGGGATAGAGAACACCGCACCCATCGACACCCTCACCGCACGGCGGTTGAGCGGGTCGCAGGAAGTGCGCGTCATCAGCACGGCGTCGATGCCAAGAGCGGCAGCCGAGCGGAACATAGCACCCACATTGGTGGCGTCGACAACACCATCGATGACCACCACACGGCGCGCATCGCGGCACACCTCCTCGACGCTTAGCTCCGCAGGGCGACGCATAGCACAGAGCACGCCGCGCGTAAGCACGTAGCCGGTGAGCGAGGCAAGCAGTTCGCGACTGCCTGTATATACCGGTATGTCGCCACACCGACTGATTATCTCTGCCGCATCGCCTACTACATGACGCTGCTCGCAAAGCAAAGCCAAGGGCTCGTAGCCCTCAATCAACGCACGATCGATAACCTTCGGACTCTCCACGATGAACACACCACTACCCTTTTCGTAGCTGTGGCGCAACTGCTTCTCCGTGAGACTCGAGAAAAGCTCAACACCGGGGAAGTCAAGCGAATCAATTTCTACTATAGACATTGCGCAAACCGTTTATTTCGCCAACTGACACTCTGCAGGATACTGCATTGTGAGACAATGGATAGATCCGTGCTGACGAACGATAGTGCGCGAGTCGATGCCGATGATGTCGTAGCCGGGGAAAGCCTCAGCCACGAGAGCCAGAGCACGAGCGTCGTTCTCCTCATGTGCGTATGTAGGCACGATGACAGCGCCGTTGATGATAAGGAAGTTGGCGTAGGTAGCCGGCAGACGGTCGCCGTCGTCGTAGAGCGCGTCGGGCATAGGCAGACGCAGCAGACGATAGGGCTTGCCATCGGCGTCGGTGGCAGCCTTCAGCTGCTGCTCAAGAGCGTGCAGGTCGGCATACTGCGGGTCGTTCTCGTCGTCGCAACCCACATAAAGTAGCGTATTGTCGGGACAAATGCGCACGATGGTGTCGATATGTCCGTCGGTGTCGTCGCCGATGAGCTGTCCATGGTCGAACCATACTATCTTGCGGGCGCAGAGGCGCTCCTTCAACACCTTCTCCACCTCTGCCTGCGACAGGGGTTGGTTGCGGTTGGGCGCCATAAGGCATACGCTCGTGGTGAGCACCGTGCCGCGTCCGTCGCTCTCGATAGAACCACCTTCGAGCACAAAGTCGTCGTAGTCGACACGCTCGCCAGCGAACACACCGTCACCGAACAGCGTGCGGTTGATAAGATTATCCTTGTCGGCAGCGAACTTCTCGCCCCATCCGTTGAAACGAAAGTCAAGAAGGCGGCAGGAGGCTACGGCATTCTTGCCGTAGTCACGCACCGTTTGCTCGGTTGGTGCAGCAGAGACTGCTGCTCCCTCTATGTGAATGTCGTTGTCTCCTGCAGTGGGGATGAGCGTGATGAAGGCATGGTCGCGAGCCCAAGTGTCGTTGTTGTCGCACTCGTAGATGCGCACGTTCTCCATCTCCTCATCTGAAAGACTCTCCTCAAGCTCTGCACGCACCGCGTCTGGATGCTTTGCGGCGATGACAAGCGGCTCGTAATGAGCCACAGCCTTGGCTATCTGCACGAAAGTTTCGGTGATGTCGTCGAGATACGGAAGCCAGTCGGTATCCTCGTGAGGCCATGTGAGTTGCACGCATGACTGACGGTGCCACTCGGCAGGAAGTATGTAGTTTTTGTTCTGCATAAATCTAACAATGTGTCATTTTTGTTTAAATCTACTGCAAAGTTAGTGTTTTTCCGTCAAACAGTCTTACAATTCAAGTTTTTTGACTAAATTTGCAAATAATACGTTATACTCTAAAAAAAGAAAAACTTATGAAAGACTTCATCAAAAACGTGCTTGCCACGATGGTCGGTATGTTCGGATTCTTCATCGTGATGGGCGTTATCGGTATGATGAGCATCATCGGCATGATAGCGTCGGGCAACGCCGCACAGAACGTGGAGAAGAACTCGGTGTTCGTGCTCAATCTTTCGGGAACAATCAGCGAGCAGGGATCGGAGAACCCGCTCAGCATGTTCACAGGCGACAACTCGCTGAACAGCGGACTGAACGACATTCTCTCGTCTATCAAGAAGGCTAAGGCTAACGACGACATAAAAGGCATATACATAGAAGCGGGCGCACTTGCAGCCAACTACGCTACGCTGCAGGAGATACGTAATGCACTCGACGACTTCCGCAAGAGCGGCAAGTGGATTGTGGCTTACGGCGACTTCTACACGCAGGGCGCTTACTACGTAGCGTCGGTAGCCGACAAGGTGTACATCAACCCGAAGGGCATCGTCGACTGGCACGGCATCGGTGCGCAGACCATGTTCTACAAGGACTTCATGGCGAAGTTCGGCGTGAAGTGGGAGGTTGTTAAGGTGGGCACATTCAAGAGTGCGACGGAGACCTTCACCGAGGAGAAGATGAGCGACGCCAACCGCTTGCAGACAAAGACATTCATCGACGGCACATGGCGCAACGTATGCGACGCCGTATCGAAGAGCCGCGGCATAAGCGTCGACTCGCTCAACAGCTACGCCGACTCGTATCTCGCGCTGCAGGCTACAGAGACGCTCGTGAAGGCAAAGATGGTTGACGGCATGATGTACGGCGACCAGGTGAAGGACGCCGTGAAGAAGATGATGAAGCTCGAGAAGGACGACGACATTGCGCAGCTCACTCTCAACGACATGCTCAACGTGAAGGACGAGAAGGTAGAAGGCAGCGAGATTGCCGTCTACTATGCAGAGGGCGACATCGTGCAGGACCCAAAGGCTGCTACGATGTTCGGCAACAACAACTATATAGCAAGTCGCAAGGTGTGCAAAGACCTTGAGGACCTTATGAACGACGACGACGTGAAGGCAGTGGTTGTGCGCATCAACTCGGGCGGCGGCGACGCTTACGCTTCGGAGCAGATGTGGCACCAGATGAGCGAACTTCGCAAGGTGAAACCGGTAGTGGTGTCGATGGGCGACTATGCTGCGTCGGGTGCTTACTATATGTCGGCTCCGGCGTCGTGGATCGTAGCTCAGCCGAACACGCTGACGGGCAGCATCGGTATCTTCGCCGTGATACCCGACCTCAGCGGACTCGTGACAAGCAAGCTCGGCGTGCGCTTCGACGAGGTAAAGACCAACCGCAACTCTACATTCGGCAACCTCATGGCACGCCCGTTCAACGCCGAAGAGAAGGCTATGCTGCAGGCAAGCGTCAACCGCGGATACAGTCTGTTCCGCCAGCGTGTGGCTGATGGCAGACGTCTGCCGGTGGAAAGCGTGGAGAAGATAGCACAGGGACGCGTTTGGCTCGCTACCGACGCGCTCAACATAAAGCTCGTAGACCAGCTGGGCGGCATCGACGACGCCGTGAAGAAGGCTGCAGAGCTCGCAAAGCTGAAGGACTACTACACAAGCGACTATCCTGCAGCGGCTTCGTGGATGGACAACCTGCTCAACTCGATGTCGTCGTCGGGAACTTATCTTGACGAACAGCTCAGACAGACGCTCGGCGACTTCTACCAGCCGTTCACCATGCTGCGCTCTATCGACAAGCGCGAGGCTATCCAGGCACGCATACCGTATGCCATCAGCATCAAGTAATGAGATGGTGTGGTGAGATGGTGATGTGGTGACAATACTTTAACTTGCTCTTATTAATCCGAATATATAAAGGACTGCACGGAATATATAAAGGACAGCACGGAGCGTTTAATTATAATAAATGTGAGAACAGAAGGCGACTTTATAAAAATCAACGAGTGGCTGCTACCGCTTAGCTGGCTCTACGGATTGGGAGTGCGACTGCGCAATTGGATGTTCGATATCGGACTGAAGAAGAGCCGCAGCTTCGACATACCCGTAATATCTGTGGGCAACATAACGGTGGGCGGCTCGGGCAAGACTCCACACGTGGAATATCTCATCAATCTGCTGCATGAGAAGTTCCGCGTGGCTGTGCTCTCGCGCGGTTACAAGCGCAAGAGCAGCGGCTATCTGCTCGCCGACAAGGACACCACAATGCCCGAAATCGGCGACGAGCCGTTCCAGATGAAGAGCAAATACAAGGACATCTATGTAGCGGTAGACAAGAACCGCTGCCACGGCATAGACCGACTCACTACTGACGAAGCCACAAAGGACGTGGACGCCATTCTGCTCGACGACGCATACCAACACCGCTATGTGAAACCGGGCATAAACATACTGCTCATCGACTACCACCGACTGATAATCTACGACAAGCTGCTGCCAGCAGGACGCATGCGCGAACCGAAGGAGGGCACGTCGAGAGCCGACATCGTGATTATAACGAAGTGTCCGAAAGACCTGAAACCGATGGAGTTCCGCGTGCTGAAGCGTGCGCTCAACCTCTATCCTTACCAGGAGCTTTACTTCACGACGCTGCGCTACAACGCTCTGAAGGCACTGTTCTCGAACGAACGCATCTCGCTCAACTCGCTACAGAAGAACACTAACATTCTGTTGCTCACGGGCATCGCCTCACCAGAGCAGATGATGGTAGACCTGCAGACGGTGACGAAGCGCATCACGCCACTCACCTTCGGCGACCACCATCAGTTCACCGCAGAAGATGTTGAGCGCATCAACAGCACGTTCGCCGCAATGCCCAAGCCGAAGATTATCGTCACAACAGAGAAGGACGCTACACGACTTGAGCACCTGGAAGGACTGTCAAAAGAAACAAAATCAAATATCTATGCCCTACCGATTCGCATACAATTCATGCTCGGAGGGGAGGAAGAATTCAACAATAAAATAATAAGCTATGTACGAAAAAATTCAAGAAACAGCATCTTGGTTAAAAGAAAGAATGACCACAAAGCCTGAAACTGCCATCATCCTTGGCACAGGTCTCGGACAGCTCGCAACTGAAATCACAGACAGCTACGAGTTCTCATATTCAGACATCCCTAACTTCCCCATATCTACCGTTGAGGGCCACTCTGGCAAGCTCATCTTCGGCAAGCTCGGCGGCAAGGACATCATGGCGATGCAGGGACGCTTCCACTACTACGAGGGCTACTCGATGAAGGAAGTTACGTTCCCTATCCGCGTGATGTACGAACTGGGCATCAAGACCCTCTTCGTAAGCAACGCTTCGGGCGGCATGAACCCTGAGTTCAAGATCGGCGACCTGATGATCATCACCGACCACATCAACTTCTTCCCCGAACACCCGCTGCGCGGCAAGAACTTCCCGACCGGTCCGCGCTTCCCGGATATGCACGAGACTTACGACCACGCTCTCATCAAGGAGGCTGACCAGATTGCCGAAGAGAAGGGCATCCGCGTGATGCACGGCGTATACGTAGGCGTGCAGGGTCCGACATTCGAGACTCCGGCTGAGTACAAGATGTACCACCGTCTCGGCGGCGACGCCGTAGGCATGAGCACCGTGCCTGAGGTTATCGTGGCTCACCACTGCGGCATCCGCACATTCGGCATCTCTATCATCACCGACCTCGGACTGGAGGACACTCCTGTTGAGGTATCGCACGAGGAGGTGCAGGTGGCTGCCAACAACGCACAGCCGCTCATGACCGAAATCATGCGCGAGATGATTCGTCGAGCTTAACAGTATACATTAATTATATATATGACCGACATTTCAAAACTCGGTGAATTTGGCCTTATCCACCATCTCACCGACAACATAAAAATAAAGAACGAATCGACCGTTAAGGGCGTGGGCGACGACTGCGCCGTGCTCCACTACCCCGACTCTGAAGTGCTCGTGACTACAGACATGCTTATGGAGGGCGTACACTTCGACCTCACATACATCGACCTGCAGCATCTCGGATACAAGTCGGCGATGGTGAACATCAGCGACATCTTCGCCATGAACGGCACACCGCGACAGCTCACCGTGAGCATTGCGCTGAGCAAGCGTTTCAAGGTGGAGGACATGGAGGAGTTCTACAGCGGACTGCGCATGGCTTGCGACAAGTGGGGCGTCGACATCGTTGGTGGCGACACCACATCGTCTTACACCGGACTCGCCATCAGCATCACTTGCATCGGTGAGGCTCGCAAGGAGGACATCGTCTACCGCAACGGAGCGAAGGACACCGACCTTATCTGCGTGACGGGCGACCTCGGTGCGGCTTACATGGGTCTGCAACTGCTCGAACGCGAGAAGAGCGAGTACTACCAGCAGGTGGACGAGGCGCGCAAGAAGAACGACAAGCGTGCGCTCGAAGAGCTGAAGGGCTTCCAGCCCGACTTCGCCGGCAAGGAGTATCTGCTACAGCGCCAGCTTCAGACCGAAGCTCGCGGCGACATCATTGCACGCTTCCGCGAACTCAATATCCGACCGACAGCGATGATGGACATCAGCGACGGACTCTCAAGCGAACTGATGCACATCTGCAAGCAGTCGAACTGCGGCTGCCGCATCTACGAGAAGAACATACCGATCGACTATCAGACGGCGGTGATGGCTGAGGAGCTGAACATGAACGTTACAACGTGCGCCCTCAACGGCGGCGAGGACTACGAACTGCTCTTCACCGTGCCAATCGGCGACCACGAGAAGATTCAGCAGATGGACAACGTGAAGTTGATAGGACACATCACACGCCCTGAACTCGGACAGATGCTCGTAACACGCGACAACCAGGAGTTCGAACTGAAGGCGCAGGGATGGAATCCGCTGAGCGACAAGTAATATAATTAGAGGATATGGCATTCTACCATACCCACGCAGTCTTATAGGGGAGGGTTCAAAACTAAAATATTTGGCCAATTGAATAGCAAACGGTTCTAATCGTAGGAGGCTACGGCAGGAAAGCCGTAGCCTCCTACAGTTAGCCATTCTTAGCAATTCTATAGTTTTGACACCCTCTTTTTTTATCAATAAAAAGCAGTCCCTTTATTGTTGCAAAACCTAAGACTTAGTGTTGTAAAAGCTCAGACTTAGTGTTGTAAAAGCTCTGCTCTACTCGCCGGGCGGCGGACGCAATCCGATCAGACGGCGAACGCAATCCGATCAGACGGCGAACGCAATCCGATCGGGCGGCGTTCGGTATACAATGACAAGAACATAGGCTTTACATTATTAATTTCCACTATCACACCACTACACACCACTATAAAATCACAAAACTTACGGTTCAGAACATCATTTTTTTACAAAAAAACGGTAAATAATTTGGCAGATTCAAAAATAATGCGTATCTTTGCACTCGCAAAATTAACGCAGTTGGTGCCATAGCTCAGATGGTAGAGCAAAGGACTGAAAATCCTTGTGTCCCCGGTTCGATTCCTGGTGGCACCACTTTGAAGAAAAGCAAAAGACAGTAAAATCCTGATTTCCAAGCGAAATCGGGATTTTTTGTTTTCCGGCGGAACGCAAAAAGCGGCAAAATATTACCGTTACCGGTGTTCCAAAAGGTGGAGCAAGAAAGGTGGAGCGCGAATCTCCACCGAACAAGATTATTTCTCTCTGATTTGCAGCATTTTGCGTATCAAGAAAGCGTGTATGGTTTTCTACTTTTGTACCACGAATAAAACTGTAGGAACACGAAACGAGACTCATTCAAAGTGCTTTTCTTCATCAAGAAAGCCAAGTTGCTGAAAAACGGAGAAGCCTCCGTGTGTATGCGCATCACGGTGAACGGTGCGCGAGTGGAAAACAATATCCGTAAGAGTATCGAGCCTGCCTTGTGGAATCAAGCGAAGGAGTGCGCCAAAGGCAAGAGCCGCAAATCCTGCGACTTGAATGCTTATATTGAAGATGCAAGAATCAAACTCCACCAGACTTTCAATGAACTGGAAGAACAAGGGCAGTTCATCACCGCTCACCTGTTGCAGAAAAAGTTCTTCGGACAAGACCAAGCACCGGAAGTTGCCCGTACACTTATTCAAACTATCCAACAACATAACGACCAATGCCGTGAACTTGTCGGAAAGGACTATGCCCTGATTACTGTCCGCCGTTATGAAAGTTGTAAGCGTTATCTTGCGGAACTTATCAAACTGAAATACGGTAAGGAGGATTTGCCTTTGTCGGAAGTCAATGGTGAACTGGTACGTGCTTTTGAATTCTACCTCAAAACAGAGAAGGAGTGCCAGCAGAATACGGTTATCCGCTACATGAAGTGCTTGAAGAAGATAACCAATCTTGCGCTTGCTAACGAATGGATTACCAAAGACCCGTTCATCGGCATCAAGTTCCACGAGAAAGAAGTCATCCGCGAGTTCCTGACAATGGACGAACTGCTCACCATCTATTACAAGGAGTTTCCGCTGGAGCGCATCACCGTAGTCCGCGACATCTTCATCTTCGCCGCCTTTACCGGCCTCGCCTTCATCGACGTGCAGCAACTAGCCCCCGAACACATCGTGGAAGACGCCAACGGCAACCTCTGGATACGCAAGCCTCGCCAGAAGACGAAGAACATGTGCAACATCCCCCTGCTCGACATCCCTTTGACCATTCTCCGCAAGTACGCCAACTACCCCGCTTGCCTAAAGAAGAAAGTCCTGCTCCCCGTCCCCTGCAATCAAAAGATGAACAGCTACCTGAAAGAGATTGCAGAC
>ERZ859732.179-NODE-179-length-26184-cov-5.286042_pt1 | contig 26184 bp, 29 predicted proteins | sample MGYA00510123_ERZ859732 | MGnify/ENA primary metagenome ERZ859732 (study PRJEB30046, sample SAMN00715133) | human gut metagenome | study: EMG produced TPA metagenomics assembly of the A metagenome-wide association study of gut microbiota in type 2...
GCGGGGCGGGGGGCCAGCGGCGGCTCCCTGCCGCTGGAGCGCGTCTACTCTTACGAACCGATGCCGAAGGAGCTTACAGCCGACGAGGCACGCCACATCATCGGCGTGCAGGCGAATATCTGGACCGAGTACATGCCTACATTCAAGCAGATGCAGTATATGGCTCTGCCGCGTATGGCGGCGCTGAGCGAGGTGCAGTGGAGCCAGCCCGAGCTGAAAAACTACGCCGACTTCACAAGCCGCCTCGTCGACTTCACCCATCTCTACGACCACTTGGGCTACAACTACGCAAAGCATCTCTTCAACGTAGACATACACGTTGACGCCGACACGAAGTGGCACGAGATTGTGGTACACCTCACCACAACCGGCGACGCAGAGATACGCTACACGCTCGACGGCACGGAGCCGACAGCCGACAGCCAGCTCTACACCGGAGCCATCGCTCTGCAGAAGTCTGCCAACATCTGCGCGGCTGCCTTCCGCGACGGCAAGCGAAGCAGCGTGAGCCGTCAGAAGATAAACTTCAACAAGGCAACGGCTTGCTCCGTCACACTGCTCCAGCCTACCCACAAGAACTACACATACAACGGTGCGGCTACGCTTACAGACGGACAGCTTGGCGACACGGGCTTCGGCACCGGACGCTGGCTCGGCTTCTGCGAGAACGACCTTGAAGCTGTTATCGACATGCAGAAACCTTCTGTAATCTCGCACGTAGAGTTCAACACCTGCGTGGATAAAGGCTCATGGATCTTCGACGCACGCGACATCGAGGTGAGCGTTTCGCAGGACGGCAAGACGTTCAAGCAGGTGGCCACGAAGCAGTTGCCGGCATTGGACGAGAACGCAGCCGACAAGGTTTACACTCACAAGCTCGACTTCCAGCCTACAAAGGCTCGCTACGTAAAGCTGAAGGCTGCATCGGAGCGCAGCATACCCGAATGGCATAGCGGAAAGGGAAAGCCGGCGTTCCTCTTCGTTGACGAAATAAGCATTATGTAATGATTTGACAATGTGCCAAGACATGTTGGGTTAGCAATAATCTGAGGGTCTTGGCACTTTTTTTGTATTGTTCCGATTCTAATGAAACCATGCAACAATGTTTTATGTTGCAAATAAGTTTGTTGTTTCATTGGATAGTATTACTTTTGTAGGCTAAAAAACGTGCTTTATGAAAGAATTCTTTATCCACAACTTGTTTGGGATCATTATTATAGTAATCGCATATGCTAAAAAAATCTATGACACAATTATCAAATGGAAGCAGGATGGTTTTAAATCAACAAGAACAAACTTGCTGCTTTTGTTTCTTATGACTGTCATAGTTATTCTATTGTACGCCTCAAAGATGTAGCCAAAAGTCATCGTTCTCCGTACGCCGTCCGATCGGACACCGAACGCAATCCAATCGGACACCGAACGCGACCCGATCAGACGGCGTACGCAACCCAATCGGATTGCGTACGGAGAACGATGACATATGCTTAGTTAAAGAATGTCCAGCTGACGCCGAAGCGCAACACACGCTGGTTGAGCGGATAATGAGGTGCGAAGAAGTAGGAGCGGTTGCCGCTGCCAGCGTTCACATGGCTCATCATGACAAAGAAGCGAGCCTGCTTCAAACGGAAGTTGGCGTAGACGTTCACAAGCGGATAGTTGCCCACCTTCGTCTTGCTTGGGCCTGCCTGCACGGCGTATTGTCCGAGAGCCGGACTATAGTCGGGTGCGTAGTAGCTGGTGAAGTAGCGTGCGTCGGCACCGAGGTCGCACTTCAGCACGCGTGCTATCATGAAGCGCAGGTAGAGGTTGGTGTAGATGTTGAAGTCGGGTACAGGCAGCACGTCCTGGTTAGACGACTTCTGATACGTCACGGCACTCTCCCAGTTGAGCGGTCCAAGCTTAAAGTCCTGTTGCAGACCTACGGTGAAAAGGCTTATCGCCCCACCCGCCTGCTTCACGCTCATAGTGTTCTGCGTGCGCAGATGGTCGTCGGTGATGCTGTAGCCCATCGCGAAGTAGGTGTAGTTCTTCAGTTCGTCGAACGCTACGCGCAGCTTTGTGCGTGTCTTGTCGTAGGCGAATGTGCCCTCCACGCGCGAGTGTACCATCTTAGCCATATTGTCGTTGTCCCACCAGAAGTGGCGCGAGTGATAGTGGCGCTGATAGAACGTTGGGTTAAGGCTATGGAAGAAGCCCGAAGCTGCGAGGCGCACGGTGTCGCCGAGGAACTTGAAGTTGAGGTCTACGTTGGCGTCAATCTTCACCTGTCCGGCGTCCTTGCCTATCGTCCACACCTCGCCCAGCACATTATAGTGCAAGGTGCGGCCTTGCGTCTTGGAGAGCTGACCGCCGATGCTGAGGTTGTGCTCGTTGTATGTGGTGAACGTGCGCTCGGTGTTGGGCAGCGTGAAGTGGCGCAGGTCGGACGTAGCGAACACCTTTACGCCAGCCTTCGCCCACTTGTTGAAGCCTTCGAGCAGCGAGAGCGCGAACGTATTCTGCAAGCGGTAGTGGCTTGTCTTGTCGTAGATGGAGTCGCCGCTGTATATGCCTACGTTGTCGTAGGTGTTGGCATAGAAGTCCTGCGGAGTGGCGTACGCCTGATAGATGCGGCGATAGGTGTCGAACTTTGCGGTGTGTATGATGCTCGTTACGGGCACATACTCGGTCTTCATCCACATCGTGTCGAGCTGTGCCTGCGCTGCGCTGTTGTTCAGACTGTCAGCCGCTTCCCTGCCGTTGACGCGGATACGTCCAGAATTGTCGACTTTTTCTGTAGCCACCGGCTCTTTGCCTGCAATCTTTGCGTCATCGGGACGTCCGCCGAACGACTGCTTCTCGTATTCGTCCTCGTCGAAGTCCAAGCCCTCGCGCTCAGCCTTACGCTGCGCCTTCTGCTTTTCGCGCAGCGCCTCGTTCTCCTTCTGCGACTCCATAGCGAACTTGCGGGCTGCTATCTCGTCGTCTGTCATCTTCACCTTCTTGCGGAAGCCGAAGCTGTAGCGATGCGTGAAGAAGATATGCTGGTTTGAGTTGCGGTTCCAGTTGCGCTCCAGCACGGTAGGAATCTCGTTCGTCGCGAAGTTGTCGTCGAAGCTGTCGGGATGCTTTATATACTCGTCGTTGGTGATGCCGCCGTTCTCCGTAACCTTCTGGTCGAGAGTGGAGAACAGCAGATGAGCCTGATAGCGTTCGCCGAGATACGAGCCGTAGAGCAGGAACTTGAAGTGCGACGTGCTCTGCTCCGAATAGTAGCCGCGTCCGTATAGATAGTCGACGTTGAAGCCAATGCCGAGGCGCTTGCCTGCATTGACGCCGAACTTCGCTGTGAGACGGTCTTCGCCATTCGTTCTGTCGCCGCACGTGTTGTACGAGAGGTTGGTTATCGGCGACAAGGTGTTGGTGAAGTGGAAGCGGTCTACGGGCGACACCACATAGTCGTAGGGCTGCGTGAAGATGAACTGGTCGGTCTCGGGTCGGTCGATGAAGATGCGGTTGATGCGCGGCGCACCGAGGTTGCCCGTCGTGTTGTACTCGCCACGCAAGCCTGTGGTGTAGATGGTGTTCATGAACATATGCGACACGTTGTCTATCTCCGCCTTCTGACGGTCGCCGAACTTAGAGTCGACGGTCCACACCTTTATGCCGCGCGGCACTTCCTTGTCGGTACCGAGCGAGTCGGCCATGTTGCGGTTGCGCGTGTGCATCGTTCCGTCGGGATTCATCTGGTTGAAGCGTCCGTTGTCGTCCGTCTCTATCTGCGCCGAAGCACACATCGGAACGGCAAGCAGAAGCGCAACAAACCCCAATACGTTTCTTACTGATTTTATCATTGTCGTTACTATAGGCGTATTAATCTGAAACAACACTCTGCCATCTTGAACACCATTGATACGAGAATGATAACCGTGCCCATCGACTTGTCGTGGAAATAGAGCACAAGCACACCCACAACGGCTCCAATCATGAAGATGATGTTGAGGATGTTTCTCACCATGAAGAATCTGTCCGAACGTTCTCCTCTGCTATGATGTCTCTCGGGGCGCTTTACAGCCGAATCTTCCAAGTCGAGGTTCTGCTTGTCGTCTGTCAAAAATTCGTTGTCCATTCTATTGAGTTTTAGATAATTCGATATTATATAAAATGCAAAATTACTAAATTAAAGCCTATCAGCCGTCAGATTAACCATTATTTAACAAATTAGGGAGCAAAGTAAGAGGTATGGGCTTTTTACTCTTTTCCTTCCAACTCCTCCTGCAACCTTACGATCTCGTCGCGATACTGCGCAGCCTGGAGGAAGTCGAGGTTCTTCGCCGCCTCCTTCATCAGTTCGGTGGTGTCGGCGATACTCTTCTCAAGCTGCTTGCGCGTCATGCGCTTCACAACGGGGTCGGCAGCGAAAGCCGCAGGCTCCGGCTCGATATACGGGCGATAAGGCGTTGAGGTGGTGCGAGGCTGAGAGGTTGAGAGCGGCGCTGAGCTCTCAGCCGACTTCGTGCTGTCCATAAAGCCCGAGAGAGCACCCTTTATGTCCTTGCGTATCTGCTGCGGAACGATACCGTGATCGGCGTTGTACTTCAGCTGCAACTGGCGGCGGCGTGCCGTCTCGTCGATAGTGCGCTGCATGCTCTCAGTTATCTTGTCGGCGTACATTATCACCTTTCCGTTCACGTTGCGCGCCGCTCTGCCGGCGGTCTGCGTCAGCGAGCGATGACTGCGCAGGAAGCCCTCCTTGTCGGCGTCGAGAATAGCCACAAGCGACACTTCGGGCAGGTCCAAACCTTCGCGCAGCAGGTTTACGCCTACAAGCACGTCGTACAAACCGGCACGCAGGTCGTTCATAATCTTCACGCGGTCGAGCGTTGCAACGTCGCTGTGTATGTAGTTGGCACGTACGTCGTGGGCAAGAAGATACTCGGTAAGCTCCTCTGCCATGCGCTTCGTGAGCGTGGTGACAAGCACACGCGAGTCGTGCTCGCGACATTGCACAATCTCCTCAAACAAGTCGTCAATCTGGTTCTCACTCGGTCGCACTTCGATAATGGGGTCGAGAAGTCCGGTAGGACGTATAATCTGCTCAACCACAACGCCTCCAGCCTCTTCAAGCTCGAAGTCGGCAGGCGTTGCCGAAACATAAACCACCTGATTCACCATGTCCATGAACTCGTCGAACTTCAACGGGCGGTTGTCGAAGGCTGCAGGCAGACGGAAGCCGTACTCCACAAGATTCTGCTTGCGGGCACGGTCGCCGCCGTACATGGCGCTTATCTGCGGCACCGACACATGGCTCTCGTCGATGAACATAAGGAAGTCTTTTGGGAAGAAGTCGAGCAGACAGTAAGGACGCTGACCGGGTTCGCGCCCGTCGAAATAGCGCGAGTAGTTCTCGATGCCGGAGCAATGTCCAAGCTCCTTTATCATCTCCATGTCGTACTCAACGCGCTCCTTGATGCGCTGCGCCCGAATATGGTCGCCAACCGACTCGAAGAAGTCGATCTGCTTCAGCAAATCGTCCTGAATAAGGCGTATTGCCGACTCGGTCTGCTCCTTCGACGTTACGAACAGATTGGCGGGATAAATCTTATAGTCGGCAAACTCGGCAATGCGCTTGAACGTAACGCTGTCAACCTCCTCGATGCTGTCAATCTCGTCGTCCCACCATGTTATGCGCAGCACGTTGTCGCTGTAAGCCATGAACACGTCTACCGTGTCGCCCTTCACGCGGAAAGTGCCACGCGTGAGGTCGATGTCGTTGCGCAGATAGAGCGCGTCGACGAGCTTGCGCAGAAAGGCGTTGCGCTCTACGATGTCGCCCTTCTTCACCGAGATGACGCTGTTCGCCATAGCCGTCGGTCCACCCATACCGTAGATGCACGAAACAGACGAGACGACAACAACGTCTTTTCTGCCCGAGAGTAGCGCGCTTACAGCCGAGAGACGCAGCTTGTCGATGTCCTCGTTGATGGCAAGGTCTTTCTCTATGTACGTATCCGACGACGGCAGATAAGCCTCCGGCTGATAGTAGTCGTAGTAGGAGACGTAATACTCCACGGCGTTGTCGGGGAAGAAGCTCTTCATCTCCTCGTAAAGCTGCGCCGCAAGCGTCTTGTTGTGGCTCAATATGAGCGTTGGACGGCCCACGTTGGCTATGACATTAGCCATCGTGAACGTCTTGCCCGAACCCGTTACGCCAAGTAACACTTGGGCGCGTTCGCCATTCATCACGCCATCGGTGAGCTGGCGTATTGCCTCGGGCTGGTCGCCCGTTGGCTGAAACTTTGAGGATATCTTGAAGTCCATAATCGTAGTTAAACTGAATAAATCGCTGACGATGCGCCATCGCCAGTATCTGTTTCTGAAAGAAATGCCGCAAGGCATGTATACACGCTAAAAGCGGAACTACAAATATATGCAAAAGAAAGAAAACGCTCAAACATTTTAGGTTTTTTATTCTAAAAAAATGACAATCGGTAGTAATAACATGCAAAATCAGCAAGTTATAGCGTGAAGATTTTATAAAAAGAGAAACTTTACTTTGTAATTAAATAAATAATATGTATTTTTGCAGTTCAAAAAGTATCGAATTATGAAGAAATCACTATATGCTGTAATTCTTGCAACGGTTATCTTCTCGAGTTGCGCAAACGAATTCAACAGAGTCTACAAGACTTCTGACAACACATACAAATACGAGTATGCGAAAGAGTGTTATACTAACGGTAAGTATGTGCGCGCCTCTACTTTGTTGCAAGGATTGGTAACAATGCAGAAAGGCACCGAGAACGCTCAGGAGAGCCTTTATATGTTGGGTATGGCAGAATACAACAGTAAAGACTACGAGGGAGCCGCTGCCACATTCAAGAAATATTTCCAGAGTTATCCGAAAGGTGTATACGCACAGAAGGCTGAGTTCTATATCGGAATGAGCCTCTACAACTGCACACCAGAGCCGCGTCTCGACCAGTCGCAGACCGTGAACGCCATCGCAGCGTTCCAGGAGTACATGGACCTCTACCCCGACGGCGAGGACCGCGCTACGGCTCAGCAGAAGCTCTTCGAGCTGCAGGACAAGCTGGTGCAGAAAGAACTCTACTCGGCTCAGCTCTACTACGACCTCGGTCAGTATTTTGGCAACTGCACATACGGCGGCAACAATTACGAGGCTTGCATCATCACCGCTCAGAACGCCCTGAAAGACTATCCTTACACCAACTTGCGCGAGAAGTTCTCGCTGCTCGTGATGAAGAGCAAGTTTGAACTGGCACAGCAGAGCGTTGAGGAGAAGAAGCTCGAGCGCTATCAGGACGCTGAGGACGAGTGCTACGGATTCATCAATGAGTATCCCGACTCAAAGGACAAGGCTACAGCCGAGAAGTTCATCAGCAAGTGCAAGAACTACATCAAGGATTAACAACATCATTGAACATACAAAATTCAACATTAGTAAATATATGGATTATAAAAAGTCAAAAGCGCCAGTAAACACAGTGACACGTAACATCATGGACCTCTGTGACCAGACTGGAAACATCTACGAGAGCGTAGCTATCATTTCTAAGCGTGCAAACCAGATTGCTGTAGAAATCAAGCAGGATCTCAACAAGAAGTTGGCTGAATTCGCTTCGTACAACGATTCGCTCGAGGAAGTGTTCGAAAACCGTGAGCAGATTGAAATCTCTCGCTACTACGAGAAACTGCCGAAGCCAACACTTTTGGCAACTCAGGAGTTCATTGAGGGTAACGTTTACTTCCGCGACCCGTCACAGGACAACAATCAGGAGCAGGCATAATGATACAACGTAAGCAATCGTTGTTCCTGCTGTTAGCCTTCATCGCCACGGTGGTTTGTCTTTGCTTGCCTATAGCAGAAATAGCACCGATGGGAATGGGCGGAAGCATCAAGCTCTACAACCTCTGCATCGTCACAAGCGCAGGTGCCAGCTACTCCGTTTGCGGACTGTTCGGCATCCTCGTGATGAGCGCAGCGCTCAGCTTGGGAACAATCTTCCTCTTCAACAACCGAAAGCTGCAGAGCAAGTTCTGCGTATGCAACCTCTTCTTGCTCATCGCTTGGTACATCGTACTGGGAGTTACGGCACGCAACACGTCGTCCGTCGACTTCTCTTTCAACATCGCTTTCGCAGCTTGTCTGCCTGCCGTAGCTGCCATACTGGTGTTCATGGCACGCGCCGGAGTGATTCACGACGAGAAGCTCGTGCGCGCAGCAGACAGAATAAGATAAGCGCTTTTACAATTTACAGATACAACAAAGGCTGGGATGCTATTGCTTCCCAGCCTTCGTTGTTTTATTGCGTTTAATCCTACAGCTTCAGCTTCTTCTTCACAGCCTTGCTCTCGTTGCTCATGCGGTCGAGCGCCGTAACAACGTATGTGCAGCGCTTCTTGCCGTCGACGTAAGGCAGCTTGTAGTATTCATTATCGGTTATAGTGACAATCTTAGTCGGGTCGTCAAGATTGATCTTCTCGCCCTTCTCGAAACGATATACAACAAACTTGTGCACCTCGTCGTCCCAATGCTTAGCATTAGGCTTTGTCCAAAACAGTATGTATCCGTCGCGGGTCCACACAGGCTTTACCTTCTGCGGCGCCTTGGGCGCCTTCGAGTCGATAAACGGCATGCGTGGCTGAAGAGCCGGATAGCGCCAATACTTGTTGCGCAGCATTGTACCGTAGTTGCCAACATTGTCTACAACAGCCTTGGCGTACCAGAGCACGGTGCCTTTTACGTTTGGCAACTGCGAATGGAGCGCGAACTTAGCCGTCATCTGATTGCTATTCGGATTGTCGAGGTCGGCGAATTTTGCTGTACGCTCCACATCCTCGCCAATATACAGCGGACGGGCTGATGCGTAACGATTCCACCACTCTATCAGCGTCTTGTAGTCGGCTGCCGAATGACCAATCTGCCAGTAAAGCTGCGGCACGCAGTAGTCTACCCAACCGTTGTTCACCCACAACAGCACGTCAGCATAGAGGTCGTCGTAGTTCTGTGTGCCCTTCGTGAGGCTGCCCACCTCTACACCCGGACGCTTGTTGCGATAGATGCCGAAAGGCGACACGCCAAACTTCACCCACGGCTTCAGTCGGTGGATAGCCTCGCCGCACTCCTTGATGAACACGTTCACGTTGTCGCGGCGCCAGTCGTCGCGGTTGCTGATGCCGTTGCTGTTGGCTGCATACTCGCGGTCGTCGGGTATCTGCAGACCGGCTACTGGATACGGGTAGAAATAGTCGTCCATGTGAATGCCGTCGATGTCGTAGCGCTCTACAATGTCGTCAACCACCTTAATAATATACTCGCGGTTCTCGCGTAAGCCTGGATTGAGAATGAAGAGGCCGTCGTAAGGGAACACACGACCCGGATGCTTCATAGCTACATGCTTGGGGTCGAGGGTGCTCGTGAACTTGGTTTTTGCACGATACGGGTTCAGCCATGCGTGAAGCTCCATACCACGCTTGTGACACTGCTCAATCATCCACTGCAGCGGGTCCCAATAAGGCTGCGGCGCCTTGCCTTGAACACCGGTGAGGAAACGGCTCCACGGCTCAATATCGCTCTTATAGAGAGCGTCGCACTCGGCACGCACCTGGAAGAAAATGGCATTCACTCCGTCCTTCTGCAACTCGTCGAGCTGATAGGCAAGCGTCTGCTGCATCTTCTGGGTGGACATTCCGATGAACTGTCCGTTCACACACTGAATCCACGCTCCGCGAAACTCACGCTTCTGCGGCGTATAGCCGTTGCCGGCAGCAAACAGATTGGCACAGAATATCAGCAGTGCCAAGAAAAAGACTTTTCTTAAGTTTAGATTTTTTGTCATTATGATTGTACTGATTATTTATATTCGATTTTCATCTTATTGAATATCAATCACAAGATTAGTTTTTAGAGGCGATGCGCTTTATAACGCTATAGGCATTATAAAGTCCGAGCTCGCCAGCCTTGCTCAAGTCGGCAATGCCTTCCTGCTGCGAACCATTCTTTATACGTGCCAATCCACGGTTGTAATAAGCCTCTGCGAGTCCGTTGTCGATGTTTATGGCGCGTGTGAAGTCGTCGATTGCCTGCGTGTAGTTCTTGTTGGCAAGCAGCGCGCAGCCGCGGTTGTAGTAAAGGAACTGGTTCTCGCGGTCGAGCATGATAGCCTGATTGAGGCAGTCGATAACCTTCGAGCGGTTGAGCGCGAAGCTCATATCGCGACCTTGCTTGTCGTTGTCCGTTGCGCCGTTCTGCATAGAGGCAGCTATACTGAACTCGTTAGCCATCGACTGGCAGTAGGCTTTATGCCAGAGAGCCAGCACGCAATTGTCGTCCGAACCGAGAATCGTATTCAGGTCGTTGAGCGCAGCGTCGTAGTTCTGCGTCACGCTTTCGGCTACAGCACGCTGAACGAGCAGCGGCATCATGCGCTTCTCGTTGTGTTCGGCGTTGATGCGAGTTGTGAGCGAGTCGACAACTGCAAGATAGCGGCGCGAGAGCGACTCGTCGAGGCGGTGCTGTTGGTTGTTCACGTATACATGAAGCGGCGCGTTGTGACGGTTGAATGCGTCGACAACTGGCGCAAATGGCTGGTAAGAGCGCACTTCGTTTGTGTAGCGCACCAGCGAAAGACAGAACATCGGTAGCGGTTCGTTGCCCGTAGCACGGTCCTGAACACGTCCGCGATACTCGCTCTTGTACTCGTGCTCGGCGGAGTTGTCGTCAGACACCACAATCTGGTTATACTTCTCCATATCAATCTCGCTGCGGCGGCGCATCTGCTTCGCCTTGGTAGCGGTCCAGCGTGGCTGCCTGCCTATATGCTTGTCCATCTGGGCCTTCAGAATGCGGAACTCATCAAGCTCCGCCTTCGCCTTCATGCCGAGACGACGATAACAGTTGGCACGGCGCGCAAGACCGGTCCAGAAATTGGGGAACTGCTTGATAACCGTTGAGTAGTCGCGGATAGCAGCACGCAGATTGCCGGTCTTGTCGAGCAATATAGCACGGTTGAAGATGGCAAGCACGTTCTCGGGCTCCATGCGTATCACATAGTCGAAGTCCTCGATAGCGCGGTTGTCGTCGCCGAGATTCATGCGGAGCAGTCCGCGGTTGTAGTGAGCAAGGAAATTGTTGGGGTCGAAGTCGAGCGCCGTGTCATAGTCAGCCATTGCGCCGCGCAGGTTGTTGATGTTGTAGCGTGCCAACGCACGGTTCACGTAGTTGGCGGCGTTCTTCGGCTTAAGGTGAATCACCTTACTGAGATATGTGTCGGCGTTCTTCCACTCGGCACGCGAGAGTGCAATCATGCCGCGCATGTTCCAGGCGTCGACGTCGTATGGCGCCACCTTCAGACATTTGTCGAGCCATTTGTCAGCGGTGAGCGTATCGGTCTGCAAAAGATATACCTGCGCCTTCAGCGAGTAGGCACTGGCATACGACTGCCAACGTGTAACGACGGTGTCAAGGTCGAGCTGCGCCTGGGCGTAGTCCTTGTCCTCAACACGGCATAGCGCACGGTTGTACCACGCAGTCTGGTTCTGCGGATTAAGATTTATTGAGCGTGTGTAGTCGTCGATAGCCTGGGCGTAGCGCTTCTGTCTAATGCGGCAGAGTCCACGCAGTTCAAACATGTTGTAGATATACGGATTGAGTTCTATCGCACGCGTCACATCTGCCTCAGAGCCAGTGTAGTCGTCGAGATAGAACTTGGCAAGTCCGCGATAAAACCAAGGCTCGTAGAGATAAGGCTTTGCAGCAAGAGCTTGGTTGAAATACTGTATAGAAAGCACATAGTCCTCATAGTACAATGCGCTCTGCCCCGAGATAATCAGACGGTTGGTATTGTATTGCGCCCGTACTTCGTGGAGCGGCAGAATAGCAAGTAATATAAGGACTATGATTTGCTTCATATAAATAAAGATATGTGTTTATTTTCTGGGTATCTTCGTGCGGTAAGCACAGCGGAAACGACCCTGCAGAAGGTCTTTGAGTTTGCCGCGTATCATCTGCTTGCGCATCGGCGATATACGGTCAACGAACACTGTGCCTTCGAGGTGGTCGAACTCGTGCTGCATCACGCGAGCCAAGTAGCCTTCCACCCATTCGTCGTGTTCTACGAAGTTCTCGTCCTGATAGCGCACGTGGATACGTGTAGGACGCTTCACATTCTCGTGGATGCCGGGCAGCGAGAGGCAGCCCTCCTCCATCGACTTTTTCTCCGAATTCTCGTCGTACTCAAGAATGTGCGGGTTGATGTATGCGTGTCTGAAACCCTTGTACTCAGGATAGTCTTCGCTGAGCACGTCAATGTCAATAACGACAACACGGATATCCAAGCCAATCTGCGGAGCAGCGAGACCGATGCCGTCGCTTGCGTCCATTGTTTCAAACATGTTGGCTATCAAGGTCTGCAGCTCAGGATAGTCGGGAGTGATGTCCTGTGCCTCCTTACGCAATACAGCGTTGCCGTAAGTGTAAATAGGTAAAATCATAATTCTGTTATTTTCCCTTCATCCGAAGGTAATCTTGTAGAATAATAGTAGCACTGATTTCGTCGACAAGCGCCTTGTTCTGACGTGCCTTCTTGCTGATTCCACTATCAATCATGGTCTTGTGAGCCAAAACTGACGTAAAGCGTTCGTCGTAGAACTCGACTGGAATGTCGGGAAGAGTCTTGCGCAGCTTGGCTACAAACTGCTTCACACGGGGCAGATTCTCGCTCGGTTCACCGTTAAGCTGTTTCGGTTCGCCCACAACGATGCGTTCCACGCTCTCGCGTGCAACGTAGCTCTGCAAGTAAGTCATAAGGTCACACGTAGCTACTGTCGCCAATCCGCCGGCTATAATCTGCAGCGGATCGGTGACAGCTAAACCCGTGCGCTTCTTTCCGTAATCAATCGAAAGTATTCGCGCCACTATAATAATAATGTTTTAGAATTTATTTTTTGTAAAGAAGCCATGCACCAGGATACTGCCCCATGAGCTGGTCACGAGACTGTGCTGCCTCAGCCTTTGTAGCGAATGTAGCAGCTACAACACGATAGAGGTTGCGCTCCGAGTTGTATACAATCTGAGCGTTCTTGCCTGCGGCTCTCAGCTGGCTCTGCAAACCCTCTGCATTAGCCTTCACGCCGAACGAACCTACTACAACGCTGAAGTTGCTCAAGCCCGAACCGTCAACGAGTGTGAAGTTCTCTGAACGAACTGATACGTTGTCAGAATTGTCCATAACTGTTGTTTCCGTTGCAGGACGCTCCACCAGCGGAGCAACAACCGGAGTTTCCTCCTGAACAGGCTGAACAGCAGGCTGCTCCTGCTTTGCCTGAGCCTTCTCATAAGCCTTCTTGTATGCGCTCTCGCTTGACTTACAGCTTGTAAATGCCAATACAGCACAGAGACCTGCGCACAAAAACATATTCTTCTTCATATTCTTTTAATTGTTTAATTGATTTATCGTTTGTTGGTTTTATACATTTTGATGCGAAATTACAAAATATATCATAAACAAAGGACTATTGCGTGCATAAAGTTTGTTAAATAGGACATAAGCTAAATTTTTAATAAAAAAACTCGCCAACAAACTACGAAATACGAAAAGTTTTGCTATATTTGCACTATCATAATTTATTAACTTAAAAATAAAAGACATGAAAGCATTAGGTTACATTGGAGCATTCCTCGGCGGTGCACTCGCCGGAACTGCATTAGGAGTTCTTCTCGCTCCGGAGAAGGGTAGCGAGACACGTACACGCATCGGTGACGCTGTTGACGACTTCTGCAAGAAGCACAACATCCGCGTTAGCCGCAAGGAGGTTGAAGACCTTGTTGACGACATCAAGGACGCAACTGAAAACGAAGATTAATAACAAGCAACGAAAGCAAAACGAAAAGCAAGATGTTCTCAACAGATAAAAACATAGAGACCATTGCTGAGCTTATCGAAGCTGTCAGAAATTACATTGGGCTTCAGACAAAGTTTGTGAAGCTCGATGTAATTGAAAAGATAGTGCGTCTGCTCACAGCCCTGACAATGGTGGCTGTGCTTTTGCTGCTTCTTTTCATAGGACTCATCTACCTCTCATTCGCAGCAGCTTACGCTCTCGCACCACTGATGGGCATGGCATTGGCTTTTGCCTGCATAGCCGGTGGCTACTTCATCATGCTCATCCTCTGCGTTATGTTCAGAAAGAGATGGATAGAACGCCCACTCGTAAAGTTTCTCGCTGGTCTGCTGATGAACGAATAGTAGTCAGCCTAAATTCACACATAAACACTTATGTCAAAAATCGAACCTATCGAAGCTGTCGAACAGCCGCAAAACATCCAGTCGCTTGAGGACATAGCAGCATACAAGGATAAATTGCGCAAACAAATAGAACACGAAGAGGAGTGTATAGCCGGCAAGTGGAACGAACTGTTTCACAAGGAGGAGCCTGCGCCTCAAGGCAAGGCTCAGAAGCTCTTACGTATGGTGAGCCTTGGTTCGGGTATGTTCGACGGCATGATGCTCGGTTGGAAGCTTTACCGCAAATATCAAGAGGGTGCTTTCTTGTTTGGAGGCAAAAAAAAGAAGCATAGATAAACATCTACGCTTCATTATTTCTTAATACTTTTCAAGTTTTTATGTTGTTAAGACTCAATACTTAACAACTCTAATTCGGCATCTAACGCTCCATATTGAGTTTTAGTCCGTCGTATGCCAGACTGAGTCCTTCCGGCATACGCTTTTCCGCCTCATCATACAGTCCGATATGATGACAAACATGCGTTATATACGTCTGCTTTGCACCAATCTTATGCGCAAACTCAGCCGCATCAGCCACAAGCTGGTGCGAATGGTGTTCTTTCTCAAAGCGCAAAGCGTTCACAACAAGCGTCTCTACCCCATCAAGATACGGCAACTCTGCGTCGCCGATGGTCTTCATGTCCGTAATATACGCAAACTTGCCTATACGAAAGCCGAGAATCGGCATCTTGCCGTGCATCACTTCTATAGGTATTATCTCCAAATCGCCAATGCGCAATGGTTCGTGCGGACGGACAGTGTGCAGTTCAAGACGCGGAACGCCAGGATACAGATGCTCGCCGAAGCAATACGGCATAATCTGACGCACATGGTCGCACGTCTTCTCGTCGCCGTACAGATTAATCGGTCCGAACACCGAGAACGGGCGCAAGTCGTCGATACCTCCTACGTGGTCGTAGTGGATATGTGTCATCAGTATGGCGTCGAACGGCTTGAACGGCAACGACATCAGTTGTTGGCGTATATCGGGTCCGCAGTCGATGAGCACGCGTGTGCCTGCCGCCGACTCTACAAGCGCCACACAGCGCAGACGATGGTCGCGCGGATCTTTACTGCGACACACTTCGCACTGGCAACCAAGCGACGGAACGCCACCAGAAGTGCCTGTACCGAGCAAGGTTACAGTTATATTATTGTTGTTGCACATTATTCTGAACTAATCTTTTTGCTGTTCCGTATCTTTCTACCTATACTCCCTACCCTTCGCTTTTGCGAAGAGACAAAGGAGTTCTATATTACATTCACTTCCGGATGTATCTCTATACCAAACTTAGCGCGTACATCCTCAATGATGCGCTTATAGAGTGTGACAACCTCCTCGCCGGTTGCGCCTCCTCGATTGACAAGCACGAGCGCCTGACGGTCGTGTACGCCAGCCCTTCCGAGCGATGCGCCCTTCCATCCGCACTGTTCTATCATCCATCCAGCCGGAATCTTGATATGGTCAGCATCCACTACGTAATGAGGCATTCCTTCGTATTGCGCAGCGAGGCGTTCGTAAACATCGCGCCCTACAACAGGGTTCATAAAGAAGCTGCCTGCATTGCCAGTCACCTTCGGATCGGGGAGCTTAGCCTCGCGTATATTGATAATGGTTTGACGCAACTGCTGAGCTGTCGGCTTACTGATGCCCTGCTCCTCAAGCGAATGGCGAATATTGCCATAGTCAAGATCCGGACAGAAGTCGAGCGAGAAGCAATAAGTGACGTAAGTAATCACATAATGGTCTTTCCACTCGTTCTTGAAGCGGCTCTGACGATAGGCATAGCGGCAGTCTTCGTTAGAGAACTCCACCACATTGCCGGTAGCAATCTCCACAGCCTCAACTTTCGTAATCAGGTCCTTGGCTTCAGCGCCGTATGCACCGATGTTCTGCACCGCACTTGCGCCCACTTCGCCCGGTATAAGCGAGAGATTCTCTGCTCCATGCCATCCTTTTTCTACGGCATAAGCCACGATGTCGTCCCATGTTTCGCCCGAACCGCAGCGCAACCACACCTTACCATCGCTTTCTTTCACTACCTCGCGCCCCATTATTGCAGAATGAAGCACAAGTCCGGGGAAGTCGCGTGTGAGCAGAAGATTGCTTCCGCCGCCGATGATCAGCAGCGGCTTGTCTTCGGCTGTTATCGAACGCACACAAGTCTGCAGTTCGTCTACGTTGTCGAACTCTACAAAGCGGCGGCAATTGCCCGATATGCCGAAGGTGTTATGATTGAGGAGATCATAGTTCTTTATATCTTTCATCACTTTTCAAGTTTTCGCACGTTACATTATAAGTTTCATAAGCTTCCACTTTCTGCCGATGCGGCGGAAAGTAAGCTCAGTCTCGATGCCATTGGCTATGCCTCGGATAACAAAAATCTTCTGGCTGCTCTCCGTGTATTTCTGTCCGTACAGAATGTTATAAATCACCTTATGTGGCAGTTCCGGCGCGAACGAAAGCCACTGCTCAGGTGCAAGTATTCCGCTCATCGTCTCGAAATCGTCGTCAGGATTAGGACCGGTGAACTCCAGTGGGTCGTTCACGCTTGCCACCTGAAACGTAGTGTCGTTGACGAACTTCTGATAGAAATGCAGGAACGAAGCATTCTTGCTCTTGGCGAGACTCTCGTTGCGAATGGAAGTCATCATCCACAAGCCCTGCTTGCGCTCGAAGACATACTGCTTCACGCTATATCTTTTCAGATTGATGCGCTCCACAACAACGTGTGAGATAGACGTGTCTTTCACCACATCCATTTGGCGTGGACTGTCAAAAATCAAGGTATAGAAGTCCTGTCGCATGAAGAAATGGTCTATCTTCCAGTTTTTCTTTGCGAGATAAGTGGTCTTCTTACCCGTAACGATGGGCAGTGGGAACTCGATGCGCTTAATCTGCAACTTGCGGTTTGCCGCGAAGTTGAAGAAGAAGTCGTCGAACAATTCGTCAGCAGCCTTCGGCATCGGCGTCTCTGCGATGATTTCCTCTATAGAGTCAGTCACAGCGCCTGTGTCTGCCGTCATAATGGTATCAGTATCTGCATCAGATGTGCTTTTTCCGGTGCAAGATGAAGACGAAAAACAAACAATGCCCACAAAAATAGCGAGCACTACAAATATAACAGCTTTTCTCATACTACAATTAATACATTTGTCAGGCTCTATCAAGCCCTCAAATTTTTGGCAAAAGTACAACTTTATTTCGATAAACTTCTTTATTAGCCTAAAAAATATTACCTTTGCAATGTTTTTTATAAGTTAGTAAATAAGCTATATAATTATAATATGTTAGAAAAGATAGAAGAGCTTCTTAAGGAAGTGAACAATCTTACAGCATCGAATGCTGAAGAGATTGAACAGCTGCGACTTAAATACCTGAGCAAAAAGGGCGAGATTACAGCTCTCATGGCTGACTTCCGCAACGTACCTGCGGATCAGAAAAAGGTTGTAGGTATGAAGATCAACGAGTTGAAGCAGGCAGCTTTGCAGAAGATCAACGATCTGAAAGAGCAGAACGCAGAGGCTGAGGAATCGGCTGACGACATCGACCTGACACGCTCGGCTTACCCGATAAGCCTCGGCACACGCCATCCGCTTACAATCGTAAAGAATCAGATCATCGACATATTCCAGCGCATGGGCTTCACATTGGCTGAGGGTCCTGAGATTGACGACGACTTGCACGTGTTTACAAAGCTGAACTTCGCTGCCGACCATCCGGCACGCGACATGCAGGACACATTCTTCATCGAGCAGAATGCGAAGGACGTCACAAAGAACATCCTTCTGCGTTCGCACACATCCAACGACCAGAGCCGCATCATGGAGCGCCAGCAGCCTCCTATCCGCGTCATCTGCCCGGGTCGTGTATATCGCAACGAGGCCATCTCGGCACGCGCTCACTGCTTCTTCCACCAGCTTGCAATTAAACTGTGACACTGTATCTAATTAAAGTGTTACACTTTAGTTTGTTAAAGTAGTACACTGTAGAACTTTAATTAATTAAAGCGTTATACTTTACATTAATGAAGTGCGTGGTAATAGGTAACGTATATAGCTAATCTAGTTGACATTTTAAAATCAAAGTAGTATAATCTAATTAAAGATAAGATAAAGGAGTGATAAAAAATGAAAAGATTAGAAGCATTATTAAGAATGTATTATGTAAATAATTGGTCATGGTATGACTTAATTGAAAAAACTGAAAAAGGAAATAAATGTTATAACTTGACTTTTTCTTTTGCATCAAAGTATGAAACTACTTTTGAAATAAATATTTTCAAAAGTACATTATATATTAATGGTGTAAAATGTACGGTATTTTCAAAGTCATTTATCAAAAATTTGTATTATGAAATTGACAACTTTATGAATCTAACAAAATAAAAAGGAGTGTTAGTTATGAAAAAACTAGAGTGCTTAAAAATTTTAAAATCAATGTGCAAAATTGAAACATTGAGTCATTTTCAAGTTTATAAAGGAATGTGCGATGATAGTGTTATTTTTGCATCATGTTTGGCAGACTGTAGTGTGTCTATTTATGTAGCATATGATACAATTAAAAAGACATATCGATTAAGTGTTAATTATAATTCTGTTATAATTAACCCATTTATTAACATTTTCACGGATGAGTTTAGTCAAAAAGTTTTTGAAGCGATTCAATTAATTTTTTTAGAAAAGGAGTGTAAAAAACATGACAAATAATTATAAGGAACTGAATAATTTACTTCTGGACTTCATCCCAGAACGATTTACTATTACATGGTTACAACCAGATTTTAACTCTAAAGGTGTTACAGCCTTTAGATTTAGAATCGCTTTACAAGATTTTTTGTTTGACGTGTCTTGTAACTTATCAGAAGTGATGTTATTCATAGGTAGTACGCCAGAAATAAGAATTTTAAGCAAAGATTACAATAAAATTAAAAAAGTGTATGATAAAATGAAAATAGACTATGAAAGGGGTTGTTTTTAATGAATAAAGAAATAAGTAAAAATGATTTATATGATGTTGTTCTAGTTGGTAAAGGTCCAGAATTACAAACATTATTTAAGGTTATTGGTGACGCTGATTATAATTGCGGTATGTTTGGTTTAAACTGGGAATGTATTACTTGCTACGATTCATTTTATTCAAAACTGTTTTCAGTTTTAAGATATAACAGAAATATACCAAAAAGAAGCATAAATATAGATTATTTTCTTCATAAAGAATATCATGATGAAATTAAAAAGTTAACTGATATGAATTATCAGTTAGCAAAAGAAACTGCAATATTTATTTTAACAAGTTGTTATGAGTTTATACAGATAGGAGTTTTAAAATGAAAGAATTATTTACATTTATAATCTTAGTAGGATATGTATTTATCCTACTAAGACAGCTTAAAAATGATTATGGGAAATTAAAATAAAGGAGTGTTATTATGACGAACGTATATGATAAAGAATATGAAAGAACTTTAAAAAGAAGTATCAAAAGAAAATATGGACACTGTATGAAAGACTTAGAAATTTGTAGTTATGGTCCGTCAATTCAATGGTTGAATATGTCATGGGTAGATGCTAGAATAAAAAATAAAAGGGTGGATAGATTTTATTTTCACAATGATGAAATTTATTAAAATGAAAAAACCAGAGTGTAAAAACTCTGGTTTTATTATGTTTCACGTGAAACATTAGCAACCTATTTTTCTCATAATTTCAAAGACAAGATTTTTCACGAAAATATTTTGATATATCACATCATTTCTACGAAAATAACGCCTTATTAGCTCGCTTGTAAATCCTTTTTTCATGCCTAAATTGAATCGTTCGTTAACATCTTCCTTATCATATGCAATACAGCATGGACAGTCATAGTTTATTTTATCACAAACATATAACTTTCCTTCTATAGTCTGCCAAAATCCTACTTCTTTTTTATCAATTCTAACACAACTCACTAACTTCATTCTTCCTTTATATTCTTCTATAAACGTATTATCATCACTAAAAAACTCGTTATCAATACTATAACTTGCGTATTCTGTGCCTTTGATTAATTGCCCGAATCGTGTACTTTTCTTTTTTTCCATGAATGATTGTGAATTTTGAATATTCTCAATTAATATAAACCGTTTAGAATCATAATATATTGTTTCTGGACAACGTAGGTTAAAGTATACAAAATATGGGTTGTTTTCTGAAGTTGCATTACCTAAAAAGAAAGCTCGTACATCATCTCGCATACGTGCGACTGTTTCAAAAAATTCAAGAAACATCTCAGGTTCGTTGGGTATATAATGCAAGTTTGACTTCATTATTAAAAATTCATCATATATAATTTTATTTACGTTTGGATATTCTGCCGACTTTTTTGTTAATGCTGTGCTTAATGCTACAGCATATCCCGCTACTTTTTTATTTATGTAGAACGTTCTACCTTTAACCTCAAACTCAACACTATCGAATTCTTTAGATACAGCATTAAAAAATTTATCTAAGTCCTTTAACTCAGACTTATAACGCCTTAGATAAATAAATTGCTTTCCAGTTTTTAAAAAATCCTTGATAGCCCATTTTTTTAGTCCGTAGGTTTTTCCAATACCACGACCGCCCAACAAAAAATTTAAAAGTGCATTGTACGATTGCATTTTTGATAAGTCATAATACATACTATTATTTTTCATTTTATATCACATCCTTTTCTTTTAACCGATTGTGTATACAATATTCATAATACAATGTAAATTATTTACAATTAACCGATTGTGTATACAATATACTGTATTTATAATACAATGTAAATTATTTACAATAAACAAATTATATACATTCTATACTATATTTTATAATGATTGTTATATTGTAAATTTATAAAAGTTCCTTGAAATTCAAAACAAAAATCAAGGAATTTTTATAACTTTGCAACACCAGAATTTTTATAACTTTTGTCACCCAGAATTTTTATAACTTTATTCATCAATAATTCTACGAACTGTATATGAATCAAATTTATTCATTAAATCTGTAATAGTTCTCCATCTACTACCTTTAACTCGTGCTGAACCAATGCCCATGACATAACCTTTTCTGTCCATATACATTTCAACGTGTCCACCGCCACTGTCATGTTTCATAACGAATAAATCTGCTGGCATTAAATCATCTTCATATGAGCTTTTCCATGAACTGCATCTACCACTATGAATATTTTTACCGTTTTCTCTTTGGTCACCTGTCCATGTTCCTATGTTATACCCATTTTTCTTATAACAATACCACACCAAACCGCTACAGTCCGCTGTTCCTTTGTTTGGTCGCATCCTTGCTCCACTTGCTTGAGTGTAACTTACTTTTCCCTCTAAAGATTTCATGGTTGCTATGATTTTTCCACGTACTCCACTTGCCGTTTGTCCGTGTTTTGGTTTCTTTGTTGTTTTTCCACCAGTTGTAAACTTATTCAAAACATCATTTTTAGTGGTGATATTTGCATTGTTTCCACTGTTGTTTGTTTGTTCATCTCCTGTCAATTCATTTTGGTTTGTGCTACTAACATTTGATGGAATCCAAAGATTATTAGCTTGTTTAATAAATCTTATATTAATATTGTTTCCCTCATTATTCATATTTAGCCATAATTCATTAGAACTAATTAGTTTAATTGAGTTAATACCTAAATTTGTTACAGTTATACTTACTGCACTTCTGTCTGGATTGTTTTTATTTGTTGCACTACCATAGTCGGGATTAATGTCACCAATATCATCTGCATCCCAGTCTTTCGTACTTACACCGTCTGGAATTTTCTTGATTTCTTTTCCATCCCAACTTGCTAGAAAATTTTTAACTTTTCTATATCTGCTTGGGTAGTTCCTTAATACAGCATTATTCATAGCTCCTGTATACCATCTTGTATAAGGGGCGTTTCCTACTGCATTAAATACTTGAAACATACGTTTTGGTGTTTGATGATAAATCGTGCTTGCAAAAATACTTCCTTTTTTATTTGTGATATGATTTCTTTTCATAACTTTAATATATCTATTAGCAAAACTGTCGAACATTTCTTGTTGAACTTTCTTTGCATTTGTCGTTGCTAAACATTTTCGTATCTGATTAGCTTGCGAGTTTGTAAAAACTTTATACCCCCATCTTTTACTACCAGAATCAAAAGTTTTCAAGAATTCATCAGAAAAATAACTTTTTAAATCTGGATATTTAGTAACAATGTTATGTAATAAATCCCATGATTCACCATTACTTGCTTGATAGATTCCTATTCCCATATGTGGGTTTAGTTCGATTAAATTCCATCGAAAATCTGTTTCAACATCTGCTATGATATATTGGAAAGCTCTCACCCATGCTTCATCAAAAATTGCCATTTTATCACCTCTTAGAAAACTACCCCAGAATTAACTAGGGTAGTTATACTTATTTTTATTTTTCAATAACTCTTAACATAACTTGGTAACTGTCTGGGTCAACAATTATTTCATTACTAGTTAAATTATGTACTGATAATTCACATTTTGTTCCTGTAAATTCATATCGTTCAATTACATTTCCGCCTTTATTTTGCGGTAACCACATTTGAACAACACCAATCACCTCATAATTACCTGCCGATAATGTAGCACTTAACGTAGGAAAACTAATAGTAGTACCACCATTAGCTGGAATTCTTGTACTTGTTAATGGTCCAGTTCCTATAACATAATCATGTAATTTATTTAATTTAGTTAAATTAGCTTCATTATTTGTTGCTTTTTCTAATCCACTATCAGCAACATTCTTTGCACTATCAGCAACATTCTTTGCACTATTAGCAACACTCTCTGCATTATTAGCTGTGTTGCGAATCTGCGTAATGTCATTATTAACATTATTCACAAAATTCTTATATTCAGACTCACCAACTAATCTGTTCCATGAACTCCAGTTTCCATCATGCATTTTAGAACGAATGTACATCTGAGAATCAGAATCAACGTAAATCTGCCATGTACCTACGTTATCATTGTAAACGTATAAGAACCCTGCTTTTTTCGTTGGTCTATTCTGTTTGACATAATCTTCATTCGGTGGCAATGAATAATGTCCATTATCAAGGTTGTTTAAATCATCTCCTGTACCTAACATTTTTGAAATGAACGTGTTGAGTTTGGATAAAATACTAGCAATTTCAACATCTTGAGCAACAAAAGCGTTATCAATGTTTAAAAATGCTGTGTTAAAATCAACAAGGTATGTGGGGCGGTCTGTTCCCACCCATTGTGGTAAATTTAATTTTTTTGTTTTGTTTGTGTAAGACATAAATTATCTCCTTTCTTTATTAAAAGTTGCTAATGTAAAAGGTGTAAAAATGTTTTCTACTAAACCTTTATTATTGTTTACACCTATAATTTCCTCAATTTCTCCAATATTGCCATCATAAGGTAAGTCAAAATTAAAAAAATTAACTTTAATAAATTGTTCTTTACAAATATCTAATAAAACTATATAACCACCAGTATTTATACCTATATTTAAGTTAGAAATAGGAATTTCTAAAATTTCATCTATTGTATTATCTTCAAAACTAAATGTGAAATTAAATTTATCATCTTTAATTTTTATAGATAATGTTAGAATTTTTCCTTTAATTATTAATTCTTCACTATCTATAAAATAACTTAAAATTTCAATGTAAAAATATAATGGTGCATCAGTTTTAAAATTTTTAACTAAATTATGATTCAAATCGTAGAAACATTTAGTATCAATATCATAGCACGTATTAACATCTTCATAAAAATTGATAGGAATTCCAATGTCATCAATTTGTTCACAATAAAACTTATCACTATTCACAAAATCACACATAGATTCTCTAGTTACTGTGATAATGTCATGCTGTAATCCAGATGTTTCTGGGTTTCCAGTAATCGCAAATTGTTTAGGAATTCCTGTAGGAATTTTTGCAATCTCACCCAAAACCCACTGCTTCATTTCTCCTTGATACTGATTTAAAATATCTAGCAACTGGTCATACAACCTCTTTGCGTAAATTTCACAATGTTCATGACATTTTCTAATTTCTTCTGTGATTCTTTCATTTGTTAAATCAATTCTATTACTTAATTTGCTGTCCTGTTCATCAACGTATGCCTTTAAATCTGTAATCTTATTGTAAATTTTTTCAATTTCATTTTTAGGCATTTCCTCTGCAAATATATTGAATACTGGAATATCGCTATCTAATTTTTCTTTTGACTTCTTTACTATCTCAAATCCATTCATATCTTCCATTTCAAATTTAGCAAATACCATTTCAGGTTTCAAGTCAATAATCTTATTATATGTTTCTATTCCATTTGTAGCTGTAGCAACTACATCAGCAAATCCCAATTTCTTTATTGAATCTACTATTGTATTTCTAATTTCTTCATTATTATGAGCAATTATAGTCCTAATTTTATTCTTTCCACTTATTCTTTCAAAGTCGATGACTTCTTGCTCTAATGCATTTCCTAAATAATTATCTTTTCCATTTTGTGTTTGGATAATATCTGCATTTGGAAGAACTACTAAACTCTTTTCAAATTCAGATTGTTTTTTATATTGGACAACTTTTATATTTTCATACTTTCTTAGTTGATTAACTTTGCTTTCTAATTCAGCTTCAGTTACTCCAAATAAATCTTTATTTTCTAATGCTCTTTCTCTTATAGGCATAAATTTTAAAAATTTCCATTTTTCTATTTTATAATTATTTAAAAATTCTCCTAATTCTTCTAATTTCTCTATACTTTTATTAGTAATTACAGTATTTATTCCTACTTTAATTTTTTTGTTTTTAGTTTTCTCTAATACTTTTTTTATAATTTCTAAATGATTATTCTTTTTTCCTAATAATACATTTATATTGTTATCAGTAGAGTCAATAGATAAATTAATTTCATCTAAATTGTTCAAAATATCTTCAACATATTCTGTGTCATTTTCAGCAATAAAAATACCATTGGTAACAAGTTTATTGATTATCCCTTTTTCCTTTGATAATCTCATTAATTCATTAATTCTTGGATATAATACTGCCTCTCCACCTGTCCATGTTAAATGTGTCAATCCATTGTTAATTAGATTATTTAATACCTTTTCATTTTCTTCAAAGGATAAATCTGCTATATTATTAAATCCAAAACAATATTTACATCCTTGATTACATTTAGTTGTTATTTTCCAACATACTTTATTTTTACTATACATATATACATCCTCATTTCATATATATTTTTATACAATAACATTATATGTGAAGTAACACAAAAAAACTATTCTTTTTTTATTAAGAATAGTTTTATTTTAATTAACATAATTTTATATTTTTATTATTCTTTATTTCTTAAATAGTTTTTAATAAATGATTTTGACACTTTTGAAAGTTCGCCTTTTAAGTATATTAAGTTTAATTTTACACTTGGCAATTTTATTGGCAATTCTACTTCATACAGTTCTTTAGCTTCTAATTCTCTTTTTACTGACTTTTTAATAACATATGCTATTCCCATGTTTCTTTTAACTGCATCTACTCTTACTTCTGTAGCATCAGACATCATGTCGCTTTTTATATCAACATTATACTCTCTTAATGTTTCCTTTAAGCATTGAGTTGTCTTTGTATTTTCAAGATTTAATATACAATGTAGTGTGTAAAGTGGTTGTTTACTTAATCTTCAAAGCAAACCCACCTCCGGGTGCCAAATGAATCTTCAACTTACTGTCATTTTTTATCCGGATGGATTCACATTTATAATCACGCCCGATCCGGTGAGCATTTGCTCCGTCTTTAAACAATGTAGCGTCATACGTCTTACCACCCAGGAAAGAGCAATCCACTTCGATGTCACGTGCCGTCCAA
>ERZ859732.189-NODE-189-length-25683-cov-20.762759_pt1 | contig 25683 bp, 16 predicted proteins | sample MGYA00510123_ERZ859732 | MGnify/ENA primary metagenome ERZ859732 (study PRJEB30046, sample SAMN00715133) | human gut metagenome | study: EMG produced TPA metagenomics assembly of the A metagenome-wide association study of gut microbiota in type 2...
CTTCCAAGGTACCCTTCTGGTTATAGTAGTCGAGAGATACATTATAAGTACTGTGTGAACTACCACCGCTGAGGGCTACGTTGTGATTCTGGCGGATACCAGTCTTGAACACTTCGTCAAACCAATTTGTATTGGTAGCATCCTGGAAGTGATACTTGCCATCCTCGCCCATCTTGTAACCACCAGGCAGAGGAGTATTGGAGTTAGAACAAGCCTGACCCAGATAGTTGCTATACTGGTCGGCATTCATCACATCATATACATCACTAGGAATCTGGTCAACACCGAAGTAACCAGAGTAGTTCACCTTCAGAGGCTGGTCTTTCTTACCATTCTTGGTAGTGATAATAACGACACCATTCGCAGCACGAGAACCATAGATGGCACCCGCAGAAGCATCCTTCAGAATCTGAATGGTCTCGATATCATTAGGAGAGAAGTCACGGATAGTGGTACCCATTGGCACACCATCGATGACATAAAGAGGAGCTGTGCTACCGAAAGAACCGATACCACGAATTCTCACACTAGGATCTGCACCAGGCTGACCGTCTGATGTAATCTGCACACCGGCAACCTTACCTTCAAGCATGGTAGAGATGTTAGAGTTTGACACCTTCTTCATCTCCTCAGCATTTACGATAGATACAGAACCGGTAAGGTCTGCCTTTTTCTGTGTACCATAACCCACTACTACAACCTGGTCGAGTACCTGATTGTCGGCAGAGAGTTGGATAGATTCGATAATGGCACGACCGCGCACTGCAATCTCACGCTCCTTGTAGCCAAGATAGCTCACGAAAAGAGTCGCATTAGCCTTTACTCGAATTTCGAAATTACCATCTAAGTCGGTAACTGCACCAGTCTTGGCATCTTTAGTCTTAACTGTTGCACCAATCAGAGGTTCACCCTGATCATCTACAACATGTCCCTTGACCGTGATCACCTGATCTTGTGCAACTGCAGCCATTGCGGGCATTGGGGTGACAAAAGAAGCACCACCAACAGCACCTAGGCATAGCATCATAGAGAATAATTGTTTCCTCATTGCTTATCAATTTTTAGGTTTATACTTTGTTTATTCTATTTTTACAGTTTGTTATTACTTCGTCCGTTTTCTTTTTAGGTTGCGGATGAAATGATAAATGTCAGCTAAACTAGACATCAACCATCAAATTTCAGTGGCAAAAGTACAATTAATCGGTTTATATAGGGTGGACAAATGGGTTTTATAGGTGGACAAACCGCATAAACAGTGGATTTTTAAGGATATTACGTGCTTATCCACCAGTTGTGTACCCACACATACAAAACAAGGGGTTACTTGACCTATATCAAGTAACCCCTCGGTTTTATTTTATTTGCTTAACAAATTATCACATCCAGGAGCATTATTTCTCCGAAGAATCCAAGGAGAACTATGCCATATCTGAACCCTGAGGATCCAACTGATCCTTATATGCAGTCGGCGAGATGCCAAACTGCTTGGTGAAGCAACGGGTGAAATACTTCGGATCGTTGAAGCCTACACGGTAGGCTATCTCCGTAATATTTCGGTTGGAAGTTTTATCAGCCATCATCTTGCGCGAGATGTCGAGACGGTAGTTGCGGATAAACTGGGCTGTTGGCAAACCTGTCTCCTTGGAGAGATTCTTGCTCAGTACACTGCGGGATATACCCAAGGCATCTGCCAGTTCCTGTACACCAAACTCCGAATTATCGTAATTCTTCTCCATCACATCCATCACTTCTTCCATGAATGGACGCGTATTCTCCTCTACCATCTTCCTGTCAGCCTCAATGCTCTTCTTCTGACTGTCCTGATAACGCTTCTGGTTCTGCAGAATCATCTGGATGCGACTCTGCAGCTTTTCAGGTTCATCACTTTCCTTCATCGCAGCCTCGATAGGACGGTACAGAGCCTCTACTTCCTCTTCGCGCATCTTGTTGAGACGTCGCACATAAGCATATTGGAGCAAGGCGATGATACCTATTATAATAAGGGAAACAAACCACCAGCTCTTCCAGAAATAAGGAGTAATCTGAACTTCTACAGAGATCACCTGCTCCTTGTCGGAATTGATAGATGGGATATATTTCACCTCAAACTTATAGTCTCCAGCTGGCAGAGTGGAATAACGCACACTATGCTGACCAGCCTTGAGTTGAACCCACTCATTCTCGTATCCCTTCATGCGATAAAGGTACACGCCCTGTGTCTCGCAGCCATAATTGAGCGCTGAGAAAAAGAGGGTGAACGACTTATCACTCTCATGGATACGCAACTTTCTGGCAATAGAAATGTCTTCTTCCAGATAATCGCTGCCGGCAAAGACAGGCTGGTTATCTACCAGAAGTTCGGTAAAGCACAACTTACCCGTCTGATGCACAGAACGGTTTATGCCCTTTACAGCCATCATACCCGCATCGGTGCCCAGGAATATCTCGCCCTTGGCATTGCGGATGGCTCCATTGAAATAGAACTGTGAACTGATCAGACCATCTTCACGGGAGAAACTACAGAATGCCTCGGTCTTCGGATTGAAAATAGAGAGTCCATTATCCGTGGCTATCCACAACATACCCTGGTTATCCTCTACAATACCCTTCACGATATTGTTGGCAAGTCCGTTATTGGTGGTATACGACTTCACTTGAGTCTTTCCGTTTTTATCGCTGGTATAGCAATACAGACCGTAGCCGTTACTGCCCATCCATATCTTTCCATCCTTAGCCTGGCAGAAAGACAATATCTTATCGAAGACTCCACTCTTCGGATTGTCGAGTTTATACTGATGATACGTCACAGCGAAATCGCCCTTGCCATGAGCACGCGACTTGAGGTCGACCTCTACCATTCCCCGCACACAACCCATCAGGAGTTTGCCCTTTCGGGTTATCAGAGAACCGATGCAGCCGCGCACATTCAGGCATCCCTTGAAAGGTTCAATGAGTTCACGGCGCTTCATGTCATAGAAGAAGAGACCGTCATTGGTTCCGAGCCACATACCATCATTGATAGGATCGTAAGCCAAAGCACCGGCAAAGTTAAGTAAATGCTGATGCTTAGCATCTATCACCAGAGGAATAATCTTGCCCGGCTGACTGAGATTCATCACAGCAAAGCCCCTTCCCCAGGTACCAATCCAGAGCTGATTGCGGTTATCGGCTGCAAGAACCGAGACGGTATTATGCGGCAAACCGGAATTTGCCACCGTATAATGAACAAAGTTCATGCTGCCTGGAGTCAAGGCATTGAGACCTCCCTCTACTGTTCCTACCCACAGGGTTCCGTCGGCTGCCGCATACATGGCATTGACAGCATTAGGAGAGATACTGCCCGGGTTGGCGGGGGCGTGACGGTAGAATTCCAAATTCAGCTGACGTGGAGCCAGCTTGGTAACACCACCCGTCTCAGAGCCTACCCATATCTGTCCGTTCTTAGAGAAAAGACTGTTGATAAAGTTGCTGCTCAGCGGATTCACAGCCGTAGCAGTGTTCCAATGTTCTATCTCTCCGGTCTTATCATTGAAGATATCTACGCCACAGAGCGTTCCTACCAGAAGTTTGTCATCTGGAGAAACGGCAAGGCTCGTCACTACTTCGTGCTGGAGCGAATGGTCGGTAGCAGAGCAATGGAATTCCTGCTTGCCACTATTAAACAATCCGCGATTCGTACCCATCCATATCTTGCCATGATATGAGATGATGGCACCGGCATACCAGCCTTCGAGCGGAGGAAACAGGGATGAGATATTCTTTGCTACGAGCTGATTGTTCTTCACTGAGAACTCGCTCACCACTCCATTGTTGCATAATACAACCGTTCCTCTGCGATAGACATCACAGATTCCGAGGTCGGGAGCATTATAAGGATAGGATGTGGACAAGACGCTGTTCACCTCGCCCTTTTCGTTAAAGCCGAAACGGGTAAGCTGATTGACAGACAGCATCCATATATTGCCCTTTGCATCACAATATATTCGGGTGCAAAGGTTCTTGAATACTTTGTTGAGTTGTGCCTTTACCTGGCTGTTCTCACAAGGTGGAACAACAGGCTGCATCGTTTTGAGGTCGAGCACCTGCGGACCTTCCTCGAAAGCTATCCAAAGGCGCTTGAACGGATCTTCGCAGACATTACGGCAACTGTTGCTTCGCAGACTGATTCCTACAGACCCCAAACCGAAGTTCATGAAATTGAAACCATCGTAGCGCACCAGTCCACCACCATGCGTACTGATCCATACGAAGCCGTAGGAATCCTGAAAGATGTCATCGGCAAAGTTATTCGGCATACCTGCAGCCATATTGAGATAGCTTACATTATAGCGACTAGGCAGCCCACCTTGCGCCCAACTGCTCAAGGTAACGATCAATGCTGCTATAAAGGTTAGAATGTATCTTCTAATCATTATTTTCCTTTCTTCCTGTCTTCTATTTTTGCATAGATGACCATACCAACTCCTAACAAAGCAAGAGCGATATACATACTAAAAAGATTCCAATTCATAGCTATTGTTTTTTTTGTTCTTTGTGATCCTCTATCTTCACATAAACCAATGAGCCTATAGCTATAACTGAAAGGAACAAGTACATTCCTAATAATCCGTAATCCATATTATTTACCTTTCTTATTTTTTATTTTCACTTCGTCTGATAAGATATAACCCTGTCCCAAACGTAAGAGCTGCAAAAAAGACTGCTCCTATTAAAGTCCAAATCGAACCATCATCATTACCAAACATTCTCACTAAAACATAAGCTGTAACAATATATTTTGCTATATCTAACAGCCATTTGCCTAATTCTTCTATCATTCTAAAGCTATTTCGTTAACTCTGCTGCAAATTTACAAAGAATAATTGAAACGAAAGAATATTTTTATGAAAAAAAGCAGGCTAACACTGATAACTGCGTTAGCCTGCTGAGATATGAAAGTATCAAGTGACTGATACTAAGTCTTTAGAACTCAAGAATCATGCTCTGGCGAGGACGGAGCTTCACGTTCTTGTTGATAAGAACGGTGCGACCGTTTGTAACATCCGTGGCCTTGTCATGAGAACCGATAATCTCTGCATAACGGGAAACATTCAGCTCGTTTGCCTCGTTCTTGCCGTTGATCACCGTCATCACATTCTTACCCTTATACTGGCGGGCAATTACGTAAACACCCTTCTGAGGACAGAACTGGGTCTGCTTGCCCTTGGTAATCACTTCATTGCCCTGACGCCAGTGCAACAGGTTGCTGAGCCAGTTGAACATCTGGTTCTCTGCCTGTGTTCTACCCTCTGCTGTAAAGGCATTGTGCTTATCACCAGCCCAACCGCCAGGGAAGTCCTTGCGTACATTACCATCGGTTACACTCTTGGTACCGTTCATCAGCACCTCTGTACCATAATAGAGCTGAGGAGTGCGGTTGATGGTCAGAAGCAATGACAGTGCCTGCTTCAAAGCCAGAGTATCCTTGCCTTCACCCAGGAAGCGGTCGGTATCATGATTCTCGATAAATGCCATTACGCTCTTTGGATTAGGATAGAGATAGTCGTAGCAGAACACGTTGTAGAGACGGTTCATGCCGTTCCACCAGTCATCGGTCTCCTCTTTCTTTGCACTGTTGATGCGGTCGAAGAAGGCGAAATCCATAACGGTTGGCAGATAGCTGTTCTTCTCTGAAAGCTTACTGTCCTTCTGCCAGGCTGCAGTATAGGCTGGCTCGGTTACCCAAGTCTCGCCTACGGTATTGAAGTGAGGATACTCCTCGCCCAGCACCTTCATCCAGTGTGCCATCGCATCGCGGTCGGCATAAGGATAGGTATCCATACGGATGCCATCGATACCAGCGCTCTCTATCCACCACTCGCTGTTCTGAATCAGATACTTGATAACATGTGGGTTGCGCTGGTTGAGATCAGGCATGGTTGGAACAAACCAGCCGTCTACGGTTTCTGTGAGATCAACCTTGCTGGCATATGGGTCAAGTACCGGAGTCAGCTTATAACTGGTCTGCAGATACTTATCGTTCACCTTAGCAGCGCCATCCACCGTACCGATGTTCTTCTGATGCTCGGCAGTCTGATTTTCAGGAGCCAGCCATTCTGGTGTGTTGAACCAGTCCTTTGAAGGCATATCGGCAACCCAAGGATGTTCGAAGCCGCAATGGTTGAAAATCATATCCATCACAATCTTCAAACCTTTCTTGTGAGCCTCATCTATCAGCTGCTTATAATCGGCATTGGTTCCGAAACGTGGGTCTACACGATAATAATTGGTGGTAGCATAACCATGATAACTGCTGTTCTTGCCGTTACTTGGACTGTCGTTCTCCAAAACCGGAGTAAACCACAGAGCGGTTACACCCAACTGGTTAAAATAATCCAAGTGCTGGCGGATTCCCTCCAGGTCGCCACCATGTCGCAGACTAGGTTCTGCACGGTTGCAAGTCTTATCACGCATCGTCTTAAAGGCATCATTCTTCAGATTGCCGTTGGCGAAACGGTCTGGCATCAGCATATAGAGCACATCTTCATTAGAGAAACCGATGCGCTTATCGCCCGCCATCTCACGGTTCTTCAACACATACTTCACCTTCTTCGACTGTTTGCCCTGCTTGAAGTTGAGGGTCATCTCACCAGCCTTTGCTCCATCGAGGTTAAGATAAACCAGGAGATAATTAGGAGAATCAAGGCGGGCGATGCTGTCTACCTTCACACCCGGATAGTCTACCGTTACATCGGCATTCTTGATATCCTTGCCATACACCATCAGCTGGAGTGAAGCATCTTTCATGCCCACATACCAGTCGGTAGGTTCAATGCGGTTCACGTTGACCGCCGCATTCATACTTATTGCACTACTCATAAGCAATAAAGAAGCTATTATCTTTTTCATATTACACCTTATTATATATATAAACTATTTCTGATAAAGTATCAAGGCTGACTGAGGGGCAACCTCAACATCCTTTCCCGAAACAAAGCCTAAGCCTTCCTCATTAATCACACCGTTGCAGCAAGCCACAGTATAATTACCCTCAGGAATCTGCATCTTCTTTGCCTCCTTATTGAAGTTATAGATCACGATGATGTTCTTCCAGGCATCAATGCCCTCCAGATTCTTGAGCTGGAAACCTACGAGACAAGTTTCCTGAGCAGGCAGGAACTCCAGATGCTGACGTACCTTATCGCCTGTTGAAAGACGGAATGCCGGATGATTCTTGCGGAGCTGGATCAGACTCTTGTAATAAGCAAACGCCTGCGGATACTTCTGCAGATTGGTCCAGGTAAACTGGTTGATGCTGTCAGGAGAATTATAGCTATTGTGTACTCCCTTCTTGTCGCGGAGCATCTCTTCGCCGGCAAGGATGAAAGGAACACCCTGTGAAGTGAAGACGCAGGTCTGCGCAAGCTTATCGATGCGGAGCAACTCGGCAGTACGTATTGCTTCAGGGATATTCTTGTCGGTAAGAGATGAGATACTTGCCTTCAAACGGTCTACCAGACACATATCGTCGTGGCAGCTTACATAACTGATCTGCTCGGTAGGATTGTTGGTCCAAGGCTTCTTGTCATAGTTCACCTTTGTCATATCCACCTGCGGATGGGCGATGCCACCCACAATACCGAACTTCAGACTCTCCTCCTGACCTGTAAGACCAGCCAGGAGCGCTCCCTGATGGTCATCAGAGAAAGGACCACGGAGCGCATCGCGCATATCATCGCTGAAAGCACCGATGCCCTTGAGCTGCTGGGTATTTGCCTTCACCGCCAGTTTCTCGGTAGGATAAGCACAACTGCCCGCACTCCATCCCTCACCATAAATATAGATGCTAGGATCGATGCGGTTTACCATCTCACGGATAGCCTGCATGGTTTCGATGTCATGAACGCCCATCAGGTCGAAACGGAAACCGTCGATATGATATTCGTCTATCCAATATTTCACGCTCTCCAGCATATACTGACGCATGAGAGGCTTTTCAGAAGCAGTCTCGTTGCCACAGCCTGAACCGTCAGAATACTTACCATCCTTAGTCTTGCGATAATAATAATCAGGATAGGTACGCTGGAAATTGCTGCCGTTGATATCGAAAGTATGGTTATATACGGCATCGAAAATCACTCGGATGCCTGCCTTATGCAGCGCCATCACCATCTCCTTGAACTCCTTGATGCGGGTTGCTGGAGAATAAGGGTCGGTAGCGTAACTGCCTTCCGGCACATTATAGTTCTTCGGATCATAACCCCAGTTGAACTGTGGTTTGCCTAGTCGGGTCTCATCTATAGAAGCGAAATCGAATATAGGCTGGAAGTGGATGGCGTTGATGCCCAGATTCTTGAGATATTCGATGGCCTTAGGCTCGGTGAGGGCGAGATATTTGCCCTTATATTTCAAGCCGGATGTAGGAGAAATGGAAAAATCACGCACGTGAAGCTCGTAGACAACGAGATCGGCTGGCGATTTCAGGGCAGGACGCACGTCCTGATCCCATCCAGATGGATCAGTATCATACAAATCTACGATGGCGCCACGGTTTCCGTTCACACCTACTGCTTTGGCAAATGTACCTGGTGTTTCACCCTTGCCAATATCAAAGGTATAGAACTTTCCCTTGAGGTCGCCCTTTACTGTAGCCTCCCAGCGCTCATCACCCAACTTCTTCATTTTCAGCGTTTTATAAGCCTTTCCTCCCTGACCTTGCTTATAAAGACGGAGGGTTACAGAAGACTTTTGGGCTGTTGGAGCATTCAGGATAAACATGGTTTTCTCCTTGGAATACATCATCTCATTGAATGTCTGCTGCGCATTCAATGAAGTTGGTAAAACGGTTGCTGTCAATGCTGCAATTATTAGTTTTTGGATATTCATATTGTTAAGTTATTGTTATACAGGACATTAAAGCGAACTGAGCGAAGAAAACCGTGACAGATTATCTACGCTCATTTTTGGCGTATTTCCGACCAACCGGACAGTTGGACGGAAATACGGAAATTATAGGCTTATTTAGCGAGCAATGAGATGGCGAAACCACCACCACGTGCTTCATTAATCTTCAAAACATCACCCTTCTTCACAGTCCTGTGGATGATCTGATAAGATTTAGGGTTCTTCTCGTAGTCGGCATTCTTGCCGTCCTGATAAATAGCGCAAGCATACTTCTTGCCCTTATCCAGGAAGTCGAGTTTTACTACGGCTGTGCGGGCTGCATCAGTCTTACCGCCTACAAACCAGTTGTCGGTACCCTTAGCCTTGCGGGCTACGGTGATATACTTGGCTGGCTCTGCTTCCAGGTACTTGGAGTCGTCCCAGTCGCAAGCTACGTCGCGGATAAACTGGAAGGCATCGTCATACTTCTCATAATGCTCTGGAAGATCGGCAGCCATCTGCAGCGGACTGTACATTACGAGATAGAGAGAAAGCTGACCACAGAGAGTGGTATGAACATAACTCTTATTGTTGCTCCACTCAGAAAGCTTGGTCTCGAAGATACCAGGAGTATAATCCATCGGACCACCCTGCAGACGGGTGAATGGCAACATTACGGTATGATAAGACTTGTTACCGCCAAATGCCTCATATTCTGTACCACGTGCACTCTCGTTGCCAACCAGGTTAGGCCAGGTGCGGCAGATACCTGTAGGACGGGTTGCCTCGTGGGCATTCACCATGATATGATGCTTGGCAGCGGTCTCGATGACACGCTGGTAGTGATTGTTCATCAACTGGCTGTAGTGATACTCACCTCTTGGGATGATATCACCTACATAACCGGTCTTCACGGCATCATAACCATATTTGTTCATCAGGTTGAAGGCATCTTCCATGTGGCGCTCGTAGTTGAGAGCTGCAGAAGATGTCTCGTGGTGCATCATCAGTTTCACGCCCTTAGAGTGAGCATATTCGTTGAGCATCTTGATATCGAAGTCAGGATATGGAGTCACGAAGTCGAAGACATCGAGCTTTTGGTGACCGAACCAGTCTTCCCAACCTTCATTCCAGCCTTCTACCAATACTTCCTGCAAACCGTTCTTGGCAGCAAAGTCGATGTAGCGCTTCACTTCCTCGTTGGTTGCACCATGAGTACCGTTAGGCTTGCACTTGCTGTAATCAGTAACGCCGAGACGCACAGATGGCAGATCGTTGGTATAGCTCCAGGTCTTGGTACCCACAATCATGTTCCACCATACACCGCAGTACTTGGTAGGATGAATCCAGGATGTATCCTTAATCTTGCAAGGCTCATTAAGGTTCAATGTCAACTTGCATGAAAGCATATCACGTGCATCATCACTTACCATCACGGTACGCCAAGGGGTATTGAATGGAGTCTGGATAAATCCCTTTCTGCCCACGGCATCAGGAGTAAGCCAAGACTCGAAAGTCAATGTTTTCTCGTCCAGATTGAGGTGCATGGTAGGATAATCCAGGCAGGCTGCCTCATGGATGTTGATGTAGAGTCCGTCCTTGGTCTTCATCTGGAGAGAGGTCTGAACACCGGTATCAGAGAAGACGGTGGTAGACGAATTACTCTTGTAAGCTTCACGGTTTTTCGCAATAATTGGGCGAATGCCTGTCAATGGAGTAATGTTGTAATCATACTCCTGTGTATCATAATCACCAGGAATCCAGTAAGCGGTATGATCGCCTGCCATGGCAAACTGGGTATGCTCCTCCTGGATGACAAAATAATTCAGACTCTCCTGCTGTGGGAACTCATAGCGCAAGCCCATACCATAATCATACACACGGAAACGGATGGTGATGTTACGCTTAGAAGAAGCCTGGTTCAGGTTTACCTCCATCTCGTTGTAATGGTTGCGGATGGTAGCGGTCTCGCCCCATACCGGCTTCCAGGTTTCATCGAAAGTCGATGTCTTGCTGCCGGTTTCAGTAAAACCATCCATCAGGCTGGTTTCCTCCATACCCTTAGAGGCATGTTTATCCTTAGCCAACTCCAATCCTAAGTGGGATGGCTTACATACAGTCTTTCCCTTATAGCTCATCTCATAGGTAGGCTGTCCCTTTTCGGTCAAAGAGAAAGTTACCGAGACATTGCCGTCAGGTGACTTTACGGTCTGGGCCGCTGCCAACATAGGAAGCAAGAGACCCATCACTAATACATTCAGTTTCTTCATACTGTGCTATTGTTGTTATTATCGTCTATTTGTTAGTTTATACGCTAGTGAAGATTGCTTTACTTTGCGAATGCAACTTATTCGTTTGCAAAGATACAAAAAACAAAAATACCCTCCACATATTGGGAGGGTATTTCTCTGCAAATGAGTGTGCAAACGTTTGCACTATATATAATCATGTTAGTTAGACTCTTCCAGACTGCGAAATCATCTCTGTGATATTCTGCACGAAACGCTTGTCTGCAGCCAGATCCTCTATGTTGAGGTGCATGCGGTAACGCCAGTAATGCTTAGGGTTAGCCGGGATATTGATACGCTCGGCATCAGCATCAGGCAGACGGAGAGACTCATCGGTAGCCAGCCAGTCCTGGATGCTCAATATGCAGAGCATGGATGGAGAGGTGAGATGGCGGCTGATGATGTCACTAGCCAACCAGCCTGGGAGTGGATGAGGTGCTGGTCCCTGACGGTAGAGCATCGTATTGTAATACTCCTGGGTACGCTGGACATTCTCATCCCACCACATACGCAGAGTAGGCATATCGTGGCTCGAGATGGTACATACCGAGCGGTATGGGTTACGGCTCAGATGTCCGAACTTAACCGATGGATCCTTTGGCATGCTCTGGAGTTCCAGACTCAATATCTTCAACTCGTCCATTACCCAAGGCACACAGTCTGGCACCATACCGAGGTCTTCGGCACAAACCAGCATGCGGGTAGCCTGAACCAGTTTAGGCAACTTTTTCATCGCCTCCTGATACCAGAACTGGTTGTTACGGCGATAGAAATAGTCGTTGTAAAGGCGGTTGAACGCAGCCTTGTCATTATCATAGAGCGACTCGTAGATAAAGTCAAGCTGGGCTGAGATACGTGGATGGAAGACGCCAGGGTTGGTATGATCACGTACGAAGAGTACATCGCTGATCAGGGCATACAAGCCATCACGCAGCCAGAGTTCCTTCTCATCTGTTACATCAGCAAAGAGAGCCTCAACCTTGCGCTGGGTATCTACCTCAGGCTTCATCTGATAACGCTCGTCATCCAGACGGTCGAGATATTTCTCCTTTACCTCGCCGGCACGCTCATGGAACATACGGTCCAATACCCAATCGGTAATGAACGGACGGGTAAAACGGTCTTCCTGGAAGTGCAAACCATAGCTTTCTATCTCTTCACGGCTCATGGCAAGCGCCGGTGCAAACTGTCCGAGCAATCCATGTACGCTATGTACCGGAATCTCCCAGATACGGAAGAAGCCCAATACGTGGTCGATGCGGTAAGCATCAAAATATCTTGCCATGTTCTTGAAACGGCGGTTCCACCACTGGCAGCCATCCTTCAGCATCTCAAACCAGTTATAGGTAGGGAATCCCCAGTTCTGACCATTGGCAGAGAAGTCATCAGGTGGAGCACCCGCCTGACCATTGAGGTTGAAGTATTTTGGTTCCATCCATACATCGCAACCATTGCGGTTTACGCCGATTGGAATATCACCCTTCAAAATAACGCCCTTAGCCTTGGCATGCTCGTGAGCCTCCTGCATCTGGCGGTCCAGTACGAACTGTACGAAATAGAAGAACGCCACGTTCTTGTAAGCAGCAGTCTTAGGGTCGGCAAGCGCCTTGCGCTCAGCCTCATCCCATACCTGATGATCTGGCCACTGGTTGAAATCAGCCGTACCATTCTTATCACGCAGGTATGAATATTGTGCGTAAGGAACCAGCCACAGTTCAGTATCCTGGAAGAAAGCCTTGTATTCGGCTGTCTTCATCATCTTTCCACCTTCCTGATTGAAGATTTGGCGCAAGTAATTTATCTTGAAATCATTTACCTTTTCGTAATCTATCTTATCCAGTGCATTCAACTCAGCACGTGTCTTCTCAGCCTCAGCACGAGCCTTGGCATCCTTCAGCTCAGGGAGAGCATGGAGGTCGGCATACTGTGGATGAATAGCGAAGACGCTGATGCAGCTGTATGGATAACTGTCGGTCCATGTATGAGTGATGGTGGTATCATTGATAGGAAGGAGCTGGAGCACCTTCTGACCGGTAGAAGCCACAAAATCAATCATGGTCTTCAGGTCACCGAAATCACCGATACCGGCACTCTTACGGGTACGCAATGAGAATACAGGCACCTGCGTTCCGGCAAGTTTGCGGTTATACAGAGCGAAGGAAGCCTGGTCGAGTTCATAAGATACCAACTCACCTGCCTTCATCTCCGGCAAATCCACGGTTCTGTTCATGCTGTTTTCCCAGAGAAGCTCGTTCTTTGCATTTCTGAAAGCCACGAACTTAAACTCCAGATGACTGCCCTCAAGATGAGTCGCATCAATATCAGCCACCCATTCATTATAGGTATGCTGAGTCATCGGAAGAATCTTCTGCACATCCCAAGCACCCAAAGCTTTATCTGCACCCAATACACCCAGACGCTCACCATCGCGAAGCTGAGGAGCACGGACTATCAGACGCACAATCTTGCTGCCCGTTTCCGGCTTCATCACCTGTGGAACCTGATGATTGATGCAATCGGTAAAGGCACTGCTGTAGAGGAAAGCATCCTCAGGCATAGTCTTCCAATGATCGTAAAGGGTATAAGCCGCAGCCTTCTTGGCATTTACTTCGAGCTGATGCTTAATCATAAGCCATTCGGTCTTGACTGCTCTACCTTCACGTTCTACACTATAATAATAGGTATACGATTTTTCTGGTGATTCAACACACCAGTCGCATGCCCATCTTTGACCATCTGTTGTCTCGAGAGGAAGTTTCAGTTCACCTTCCTCCGTCTGAATGTTTACGACGATCTGTTCGCCGAACATTGCTTTATACTCAATATTAAACTGTACTGTCATAAGACTCTTAAAGGCTCTTGAAAATGTTATAATTTATATTTGCTGCCACAAAGGTAAGAAAAACGCATGAAAAACGTATCAGAAATTTGCATATTTTTTTCTCACAAATCATGCAAACGTTTGCACACCCCCCACTCCGTAGAAACAATCAATTAATCGTTCATCTCATTTTATTCTGATTTTTTATCCTTGATGATGCTCACAGACAGCGCACCCGCAATCAGCAGGATACCTGCCACAATCATCATATCGCTCTGATGAGAACCCACCAGACTCAGGACAGTTCCACCGCAGATGGCAGCCACAATCTGAGGGATACAGATGGTTCCGTTAAACAGACCGAGATAAGCACCCATGTGACCATATCCCTGCAAAGCATTGGTAACAAAGGTGAAAGGCATCGCCAACATAGCAGCCCAACCGGCACCAATCATCAGGAACGGAACAAACTGCAGATACTGGTCATGCAGGAAAGGTATCAGGGCAAAACCCACACCACCGATAACCAGACTGACAGCGTATGCCACCTTCGTATTCTTAAACTGAGGGAGAACGACAGCCCAGATAACACTACCTACAGCCTGAACTGCAAAGAGAATGCCCACCCAGTTGCCTGCCTCCTGGAATGCTTCAGAAGCAGGGTCGGTCGTATTCCATACGGTTTCAGCGATGGCTCCCGTAGAATAATTCCAGAGATAAAGGAAACCAGCCCAGCAGAAGAACTGAACCAGTCCCACCTTCCAGAAGGTAGATGGCGCCTTGCGGAGCAAAGTAATCCAACCGGCCTTGTCTTCAGAAGCCTCAGCATTAGAATTCTTCACTCCTCCCTCTTCACTCTTCGCTTCATTATAGTCCGCATACTGCTGTGGATTCCACTCCTTCACCTTCATCGTGGTGTAGATAACACAGAGAATCAGGATAGCCGCACCGATATAGAACGACCAGATGACAGAATCAGGAACCACACCCTTCTCAGCATAATTCTTGATACCGAGGAAGGTAAAGAGGAACGGGAAGATATATCCGGCTACAGAACCGGCATTGCAGAGGAAACTCTGGATAGAGTAAGCCTTTGCCTTCTGTTTTTCATTTACCATATCGCCTACCAGCATCTTGAACGGCTGCATCGCCATGTTGATGCTCGTATCGAGGAACATCAGCGCTATCAGGCCGAAGAGCATTGCACCGCTCACGGTCAGTCCGAGCGAACCGGCGTTCGGGAGCAGGCACATTACCAAGACGGCAATCGTAGCACCCACAAAGAGATAAGGGATGCGGCGACCGAAGCGGCACCACGTCTTATCGCTCAACGTGCCCACGATAGGCTGAACCAGGATTCCCATCAGAGGAGGGAGAATCCAGAAATAACTCAAGTTGTGTGGGTCAGCACCCAACGTTGCAAAGATTCGGGAGATATTGGCGCTCTGTAGGGCGTAGGCAATCTGTACTCCGAAAAATCCGAAGCTCAAGTTCCAGAGCTTCCAGAAATTTAAATCAGGTTTTTGTTTCATCGTTATATTGTTTTTATATTTTTATCTTGTTGTTCCTCTCACCACGAGTCGTGTTCTCACCACTCTTTTCTCCACCTCATCTTTAGGGATGGAGCCTTCCACCTGACCAATCAGGATATTGGCAGCTTCCTCGCCTACGGCTACACCTCGCTGCTCAACCGTAGTAAGCATCGGGTCGCACGCCTTGGCACGGTCACCATTGGTGAATCCGCAGATGCTGATTTCTTCAGGCACCTTGAACCCCATCCGCTTGGCGGTATAGAGGATGCCGATTGCCGTATCATCATTGATGGCAAAGAAAGCATCCGGACGATCTTCCTCTATCAGAATATCCGGTGTTATTGCTTCGGCATTGGCACGGTCATCACAGATCTTCACCCAGTCAGGGTTCTCCGTCAAACCATGCTTTACCAGCGCATCATGATAACCGTTATATCGGTTCTTGGAAATTTCCAGATTCATCGGCGAGCCGTAGAAGGCAATCTTCTTGCAGCCCGTATCAATCATGTGGGTAACGGCGGTAAAGGCACCCATATAGTCATCTACCACCACTCGCGAGCAGTTCACGCCCGTACATATTCTATCATAGAAGATGAGCGGCACCCCATTCTGCAGCAGTTTTTCGAAATGGTCATACTGCTTGGTATCCTTCGCCTGCGAAACGATGATGCCACAAACCTTGTTCTGATAGAAGTCTTCACAGATGGCCACCTCCTTATCGTAACGCTCGTTACTCTGCGCCACCATCACACGGTAACCTCTGGCTCTAGCCTCTTCCTCTATACCCGAAAGCACCGACATGAAGTAATAGTGTACCACCTGAGGCACAATAACTCCAATCACCTTCATCGGCTTCACCTTATTATGTCTTAAAGCTTCACCCAGGAAGTTAGGGAAGAAGTTATTTTCACGCGCGTATTTCTGAATACGCTCCTTTTGGGCAGTACTGATACGAGAACTGTCCTTCAATGCCCGGCTCACTGTGGCAACACTTACGCCCAGGTCGCGAGCAATATCTTTCATTGTTATTATTTCTTTATCGCCCATTGCTATTAGTTGTGCTGCAAAATTACGAAATATCCTCAATATCAGTTCTAAAATCTTGACTTAAATCAAGTAATTTCTGTGCAAACGTTTGCACAAAATAAATAACGGAATTAACACAAAAATAGTACAACATTAGAGAAAAGAACTTAATTTTGCACACAGAAACGACAAGTTTATGGGCAAGCGCCCCATTCCTACCTTATATAATATAAGCAAGATGCCTGAAAGACTAAACAAGAGCCAGAACGGCATTTTGAGTAGGAACGACAACAACTTAAGCCAAGAAGAAAAGAAGAAAAAGTAAATAAATAAATATAATACATTAACTTAAAAATCAAGCAAATGATGAAGCAGGTAAAAATTAAATTGCCTCTCAGAGCGTTGACCCTAGCAAGCGGTCTGCTTCTGACGGTGAGTTCCTTTGCGCAGAGTAATGCAATTAAGGGACATGTGAAGGATGCTTCTGGTGAGCCTATCATGGGTGCTACCATTACAGTTAACGGTAAGGCAGTGGGCATTACCGACATGGATGGTAATTTCTCAGTTGATGCAGCGCCAGGTGCAAACCTTACTTTCACTTATCTGGGAATGACTCCGCAGACAGTGAAAGCAGCTAACAACATGAACATCACCTTGGAAGATGATTCTAAGTCTTTGAACGAAGTCGTTGTCATCGGCTACGGTGTAGCCAAGAAGAACGACTTGACCGGATCTGTAACAGCTATCAAGCCAGATGACATGAACAAGGGTCTTCAAGTCAGTGCACAAGACATGATTACAGGTAAGATTGCCGGTGTAAACGTCATGAACAATGGTGGTGAGCCTGGTGGCGGTGCTTCTATCCGTATTCGTGGTGGTTCGTCTTTGAACGCATCCAACGACCCATTGATTGTCATTGACGGTCTTGCCATGGATAACTATGGCATGCAGGGTATGTCAAACCCTCTGAACCTCGTAAACCCTAACGATATCGAGAGCTTTACTGTATTGAAGGACGCTTCTGCGACTGCCATCTATGGTAGCCGTGCATCTAATGGTGTCATCATCATTACTACAAAGAAGGGACGCAAAAACATGAAACCTACTATTTCTTATAATGGTAATGTTTCTGTAAGTGCCGTAAAGAACAAATTGGATGTTTTGAGTTCTAGCGAGTTCGTTAATTTTGTCAAAGAAAGAAGCGGTCTTGATGGGGAAGCTTGGGAAAAGAGCGATACATATAAGAGCCTCGGTTATTGGAGCGCATACAATGCTGATGGCACTCCTGCAGAAGGCGCACAGCATCTCTTCGCCAATACAGACTGGCAGGATGAGATTTATCGCACAGCCGTTTCTACAGACCATAACATCACATTGACAGGTGCTGTCAAGAACTTGCCATACCGTGTATCTTTGGGTTATACCAGCCAACAGGGTATCTTGAAGACTTCAGACTTCGAGCGTTACACTGCAAGCTTGAGTTTGAACCCAACATTCTTCAAGGATCACTTGACTGTGAATTTCAATGCCAAGGGTATGTACTCTAAGACAACATACGCCAACACAAGTGCCCTCGGTGCAGCAGGAGAAATGGATCCAACCAAACCAGTACGTATCGACAGCGAGTTCTACAACCAGAACTTCGGTGGTTTCTTCCAGTACAGCAGCCCGGTTGACCGTAGCGATGACTCTTGGAAATACTCTATCAATTCACTTTCTTGCCGTAACCCTGTGGCTTATCTCAACACAACTGACGACCATGGTAAGGGTAAGGAATTAAGTGGAAACCTGGAATTGGACTACAAGATTCATGGTTTTGAGGACTTGCACCTCCACGTAAACGCTGGTATGGACTTGAAGAGCGGTAAAAGCAACAAGTACTACAGCCGTTACAACTACGACAACTACTATTTCGGTAGCCAGGGATGGAACACCCAAGATACCTACAACTTGTCACTTAATATGTACGCGCAGTATCTTAAGGATTTTGCCAAGATTCATCACATCGACGTAATGGGTGGTTATGAGTATCAGCACTTCCACAAGAAGACTGACTATTTTTACTATGGCACTTATCCTGACACCAACAAGGAGCACGCTGGAGAAATCAAGGATCCATCAGAGAACACTCTCTATAAGACAGAGAACTATCTGGTTTCTTTCTTCGGTCGTTTGAACTACTCTTTGGCAGACCGCTACTTGTTGACATTTACCTTGCGTGATGATGGTTCTTCCCGATTCCACAAGGATAATCGTTGGGGCTTGTTCCCATCTGTTGCAGCTGCTTGGAAGATTAAAGAAGAGTCTTTCCTCCGTGATGTAAACGCAGTATCAGACATGAAGCTCCGTCTCGGCTGGGGTAAGACTGGTCAGCAGGAAGGTATTGGCGATTATACATACTTCGCTTCATATACCACCAATAATCTCGGTGCATACTATCCTATCGTAGGTGATGGAGTCACCTATCGTCCAGATGCTTACAACAATGCATTGACATGGGAGAAGACAACAACTTGGAATGCCGGTCTTGACTTGAGCTTCTTGAGAGACCGCATCACCGCTAGCTTCGATTACTATTATCGCAAGACTACCGACTTGATCAACACAGTATATGTATCAGCAGGTAGCAACTTCAAGAACAAGGTTACAAGCAATATCGGTGAGCTCCACAACCAAGGTTTCGAGTTCTCTACCACAGTTCGTCCTATCCAGACCAAGGATTGGAGATGGGAGGTAAACTATAACCTCACATACAACAACAACGAGATTGACAAGCTTGTAGCCAGCGATGATGCCAACTACAAGATTCTCCATGGCGGTTTGGCAGTAGGTGACGCAGGTTCCGATGGTATTCAGGCATGGGCTATCGGTCATCCAGTTTCTGCCTTCTACACCTATCAGCAGGTATACGACAAGAATGGTCAGCCTGTTGAGGGTGAGTTCGTAGATAGAGATGGTAATGGTATTATCAACTCTTCCGACCGTTACTTCTACAAGAAGGCTGATGCCGATGTCTTGATGGGCTTGAGTTCTAAATTGATGTACAAGAACTGGGACTTTGGATTCTCACTCCGTGCTAGCCTTGGCAACTACGCATACAATGCTGTAGAGGCAAGCCGTTCAAACATCTCATTGGAGCGTCTCTACAATGGTAACACATGGCATAACGTAACCAGCATGACCATGCCAAAGAACTGGCAGTATGTATCTAACAACGATGCACTTTCTGATTATTTCATTCAGAACGCATCTTTCTTGAAATGTGACAACATTACTTTGGGTTACAGTTTCGAGAAGTTGTTTGGTCTTCCAGTTAATGGTCGTGTATATGCTACTGCACAGAATGTGTTTACCATTACTAAATATAACGGTATCGACCCTGAAATCAATGGCGGTTACGATGGCAACATCTACCCACGTCCATTTACAGGTATTCTCGGTATCAACTTGAATTTCTAATTATAAATGTAGAAGCTTTATGAAAATTAATATATTTAAAACTATCATACCTGCTGCGGCTATGGTGCTTACGATGAGCACTACATCTTGTGTTGGTGATCTTGACGTTACGCCAATCAACCCACAGCAGACCATGGAACTCAATGGCGATGCCTTGTTCAACAAGATTTATGCCAGCTTCAGCCTTACAGGTCAAAATGGTCCTGATGGCAACGGAGATATTGCTGATGTTGATGAAGGACGTTCAGACTATTTCCGTACCAAGTGGTATCTGAATGAGTTCACTTCAGACGAAAGCCACTGGGTTTGGGCAACAGATGCCGGTATACCAGAATTGCTCCACAATTCATGGGGTGAGAACTGCACATTCTCTGCAGCTCTCTACAGCAGACTTTACTTCACTATCACCCTCTGCAACTTCTATTTGGAGCAGAATGTACAGGCAGCAGATGCAGAACAGCGCAACGCAGAAGTACGATTTATCCGTGCGTTGAATTACTATGATGTCATGGATCTCTATGGTGGAGGTGCCTTTACTGAGAAAGTTTCATCTGAGAAAGCTCCTTACTACAACCGTCAGCAGATGTTCGATTTCATTGAGAGCGAACTGAAGGATTGCGCAGAGAAGATGGCTGAGCCAGGTAAAACCACTTATGGCCGTGCAGACCGTGTGGCAGCATGGAACTTACTCGCTCGTCTCTATCTCAATGCTGAGGTTTATACAGGTACAGCCCGTTGGGATGATGCTATGACATACGCCAACAAGGTTATCAACAATGGCTACTACCACTTATGTGAGGAAGGTACAGTCAACCCAACTACCGGCGAGGTTTACTCACCATACCAGATGCTGTTCTTGGCAGACAATAATAAAAATGGTGCTCAGTATGAGAATCTCGTAGTAGGTCTCTTTGACGGACTGAAAACTAAGAGCTATGGTGGCATGACCTTTTTAGTTCAAGCTTCATACTCTAACAAGGTTTCTACAGATGACTACGCAACATCTGGTGCCGATAACAACTGGGGTAAGTGCATCCGCTTACGTAAACAGCTTATAGATAAGTTCTTCACAACAACTCCTACAGAAGCAACAACCTTGAAGGATATGACAGATGCAGCTCACGATGATCGTGCCCTGTTCTTCAACAAAGGTATCAATGAGTCTGTCACAGACGAAGGCACAGATGAAAATCTAGGTTATAGCTGCGTAAAGTTCCGTAACGTCAACTCTGATGGTAGCAGTAACGCAGACGTTAAATTCGTCAACACCGACTTGCCTGTTATGCGTATAGCAGAAGCATACCTTACTTACGCAGAGGCTTCTATCCGCAAGAATGGTGCAGCAGGAAACACAGATGCTGCTGATAAGATCAACGCTCTCCGCAAACGTGCCAACGCTACACAGAAGAATACTTATACTCTCGATGACGTCTGTGATGAGTGGAGCCGTGAGTTCTGGTTGGAAGGCCGTCGCCGTATGGACTTGATTCGCTTTGGCAAGTTCGCTGGCCAGTCTAAGTACAAATGGGAATGGATGGGCGGTTCATACGAAGGCAACCAGTTCCCTAGCTACATGAACGTCTTCCCATTGCCAGTTAACGAGTTGTCTAACAACCCTAACTTGAAGCAGAACCCTGAATATTAATTCTATAAAGATTAATGGACATGAAAAAATATATATTAGCATCATTGCTCGCTTGTGTGGCAGCATTCAGCTTCACTTCTTGCGAGGACGACAATGATTCAAACCCAACAATAAGCCAGCCAGAAAGCTTTGTGCTCAACACACCTGCTTATGCTGGCAACGTATACGACTTGGAGCATAGCGACTCACTGGAGTTTACCTATAGCCAGCCTGACTATGGATTCACCGCTGCAGTATCTTACTATACACAGGTTTCTCTCAGCAATGATTGGCGAGCAACCGATGTAGATGCAGATGGTAATGAGGTAAAGTTTGATACTCCTAAGTTCGTAGAAATAGACGGCTTCACAAACAAGGCTAAGACCAATGTGAAGGCTGAAGATCTCAATAAGGCCATCATGAAGATGGGTGGATATTCTTCTCCAGATGAAGTTCCAGAGAACACAGAAGTATATGTTAGAATGAGAGCTACTCTCAATTCTGGCTATACTTGCTACTCTAACGTAGTTAAGCTCAATACAAAGCCATACTATAAGGCTTTGACCGCAGCCGACCCAGAGCTTTGGTATCTCATTGGTGGTTGCGTCGGTGATGGCGCATGGGGAGCTGAGATTGGTACATCCGTATTCCCAATGTGTCCTGTTGAGGGCGAGACCTACGACGAAGTAACAGGTAAGGGCGTTCTCACTTATACAGGTTACTTCACACCAGACGCTGGTGGTTTCAAGATTGTGAAGACTCCAGGTGAATGGGCTGACCAGTGGGGTGCTGTCGGTGGCGACATCACTAAGCCAAAGTTGAAGGATGATAGTGGCGAAGGTGACAACATTAATGTTCCATCTGCCGGTTACTACACCATTACCTTGAACACCAAGACCAACGAGCTTTCTATCGCTGCAGCAGAAAAGGAACCTGCAGAGTATGCTCAAATGTGCATTTCTGGCGCATTCAACGACTGGGGTACTGACACCAAGATGACTCCTGTTGATACATGGGATGGTGCTAAACCACATGTTTGGAAGTACGACCTGACTACAGACACAGATACTGAGGTTAAGTTCCTCGTTGACAGTAGTTGGAATCCAAACTGGGGTGGTTCAGGCTTCCCATACGGATGGGGTGCAAACAATGGTGGAAACATTGCTGTAAAGGCAGGTTCTTACACCGTCATCTTCAACGACATCACAGGTTACTATCACTTCTACAGCAAGTAATAACACTCTAAAAGTAATTGAACAATGAAAAAATCATTAATATATAGTATGATCCTCGCAACTGCTCTTTTCAGCAGTTGCAAGGGCGACTACGATGACTGGGCAGCCCCACAAGGCTATCCACAGGAAGAGGCAAAGAATGTTGCCCTAACAGTAACTCCTTCCGCACCCCTTGACATGGCTACAATAGAAGCCGATTCCATCAACTTGTTCTCTGCCTCTATCGAGAGTCAAGAACCAATGAGCCTCATTGGTTACAAGGTTGAACTTGGCAAAGCTGATGAAGCAGGTGCTATCACTGCCAAGCAGGAACTGAATGCCAGCAACGAAGGTAAAGTTGCCACAGCAGATTTGGTAAGCGCAGTTGAAGCACTCTATGGCAAGGCTCCAGACCAGCGCACTCTACAAACAGTTGTTGTTGCCACCGTAAAACAAAATGGTCAGGCATACTATGCTAAGTCTAATCAGGTTCAGACTTTGGTATCATTGATTAAGCCAAATATTTCTTCTGCTTACTATCTCGTTGGTGATATGCTAGGATGGGATGCAGAAACTATGGTTAAGTTCAGTCATAGTGATACTAACGTATATGACGACCCAGTATTCAAAATTTCGTTTGAGACCACTAAGGATGATCAGTATTGGAAAATCATTCCACAAGAGAATGTCGACGGTGAATTATTTGCTAATCCTGGTGTTGTCGGTCCAGCAACAGATGGCGATGACTCTATGAGCGGTTCTTTGGTGAACGAGGGTGCTGGTGCAGGTAAGATTGCCAAAGCTGGTAAATATACCATGACCATCAACATGATGGATTATACTTATACCATCGAGGCAGCTCCAACAGAGTTATACATGACTGGTAGCGAATACAATTGGAGTGATTGGAAACAATTGATTCCTGTTTACGAAACTAATGACCAGTACTGGACAGTAGTATATCTCGCAGAAGGCGAGCAATTGAAGTTTGCTCCTCAAGCTGATTGGGGTAACGACTTCGGTTACACTGGTACTACTATCAAGGACGTGGCTGGTGCCAACATTACCAGCAGTTCAGATGGTAACATTGTTGTAGGTAAGGCTGGTTGGTATCTCCTCCATGTAACTAATGGCACAGAGCACATCTTTGAAGTACTTGAGCCAAATGTTTATCTGATTGGTGATACAGCTGGCGAATGGAATGTAAATGCAAGCCATAAGTTTACAGTACCAGCAACAAAGGATGGCGAATTCATATCACCAGCTTTTGCTAAGGACGCAGAACTTCGTATGTGCGTAAGCATTGGCGAACCTGGCGATTGGTGGAAGACTGAATTTATCATTACAAACGGCAATATTAATTACCGTGGCAGGGGTGGCGACCAAGCTCGCCTGAATGTCAGCGAAGGTCAGAAAGCATATTTGAACTTCACTACAGGTGCCGCTAAGGTTCAGTAAGAATTTGTTTCATCATTACAAATACATCGTTCAGATGGGGGCTTTTCGCAAGAGAAGCCGCCATTGTTTTATATGACAACACATGAGAAAAATCATATTATCAACCCTCTTTGTCATAGGCTCTTTGACTACATTTGCCCAGCAGCGCTTACTGGGTGGCGATATCTCCATGCTTCCAAAGTACGAACAAGCCGGCACCATTTACCGTGATGCCAACGGCAAGAAGATGAATGCGCTCAAACTTTTCAAGAAGGAAGGTTGGAACGCTATGCGACTTCGCCTCTTCGTTGACCCTAGCCAAGCACCAGGAGAACACAAGGGTGAAGGTGTTTGCCAAGACCTCAATTATGTGGAAAGACTAGGTAAACGCATCAAGAAGGCAGGTTTCCAACTCATGCTTGACTTCCACTACAGCGATACCTGGGCTGACCCTGGTAAGCAATTTACACCAGCATCCTGGAAGGGGGCGTCTGCTGAAGCTCTAGCCGATAGTGTATATCAATACACCAAGCGAAGCCTCATCGCCATGAAACAAGCAGGAGCTGAGCCTGAACTGATACAAGTGGGCAATGAAATTAGTTTTGGTATGCTTTGGCCAACAGCAAAGACGGTACCTACTGAGGATACCAACTGGCAGGAGTTCCTAACCATGCTGAAAGAAGGTTGCAAAGCTTGCCGAGAAATCTGTCCTAAGGCAAAAATCATTATCCATACAGAGCAAGCAGGAAAATGGGAGAATACCAAGGCGTTCTACGACCGCTTGACAGCAGCCAATCTTGACTACGACATCATCGGATTAAGTTACTACCCGATGTGGCACGACCGCATCCCTGTACTTCACAATACGCTCAACAATCTTGCCAAGCGTTACCCTAACAAGGAAGTTATGATAGTAGAAGCTGCTGCTTACTACTCTCATAAGAACGACAAGTGGACAAAGAACTCCAATGAGTTTTCTGAGTTCTATCCCATCAGTGTAGATGGTCAAACCCAATTCACAAAAGACTTAGTTGAAGAACTCAACAAACATCCACAAGTAACAGGCCTTTTCTGGTGGTTTCCTGAAGAAAACGCATCAGGTAACTCTCAAATCAAAAGTTGGTTAAACCGAGGACTCTTCGACAACGCTACAGGCAAAGCTCTTCCAGCTCTCCACGAAATGAAAAAATTCATAAAGAGATAATTCATCATCAATAGGCGGCTCTCAATTCCGGGAGCCGCCTATTTTTCTTTCTCCTCATCCCTTTCAAGTATTTTTTCCCTAAAACCTTGGAAGTTACGAGGAAAAGTCGTATCTTTGCAGAAGAAAAGCTGCACTCGGCAAATTGAAAGCAAGCTTTCTTGGCGCTCGTTTGCATTTTCTTTGTCCCAAAATCCGTATGCCTTCTGTTAGAAGACC
>ERZ859732.190-NODE-190-length-25670-cov-18.767988_pt1 | contig 25670 bp, 16 predicted proteins | sample MGYA00510123_ERZ859732 | MGnify/ENA primary metagenome ERZ859732 (study PRJEB30046, sample SAMN00715133) | human gut metagenome | study: EMG produced TPA metagenomics assembly of the A metagenome-wide association study of gut microbiota in type 2...
TGGCTATAGCCTGGTTGAGGTTTTCTATCTTTTTCAGCAGGATGTTTACCGACTGTCTGATTTCCTTCACGTCGGTGCTTCTGCTGTTCATGATAATCTCTTTCTGTGTCTCCAGTGCCTTTCTCTTTCTTGGGTTTTCGTTGTAGATAGGCACGGTGAATCTGATTCCTACATCCCCATTGTGCGAGAACTTGTCGTTGCTCTGCCAGTAGGTTGACCATCTGGCGAATGGGGTGAGTCGGGTAGTGCTGAGATAGTTGTTCAGCTTGCTTTCGTTGTTGGCTATCTCCAGCTTTGTCATTACGATTCTTGCATCCAGGCTTTCCTTGTCTACGTGTTCCCAGAGGGCTGCGGTGTCTACCACCACGCGGGTAGGCTTGATGCGGTAAATCGGTTTGTTGGTGATGTCTCTGTCTGAGCAGAGGATGGAGATGTCGTATTCCGCCTCCAGCTTGTCGTTCATCACCTTGAGCATCTTGTCGTTGCTTATTCGGTCTTTCTCCAGCATATACTGGTAAGCCTCGTTCATGATGTCGAGGTTGTCCAGCTTGTGTGCTATGACGGTACCGATATAGAAGTTATATTGTTCGGTCAGCTCATTTGCTGTCTTTTCATAGATGTCTGCAGTCTGTCTCTTTTTGTCTTGTAGACGTGAGAGTTCGTTAGCTAGGGCCACTTTGTTTCTCTTTTCCTTTCCCTGGTAGAACTTGCTGTTGATGATGTTCCATCCCAGTTCAGCCTGTACTTTGGCTTTGTACTTGGAGACCTGTTCTGCATCGTCGTTGTCGGCATCGAAGTATGCGTCTGGTCTGGCGTATATCTGACCAGTTACTTCCAGTCCGTTATGTCTGTTGATAGCCAACTGTTCGTATGCAGTTTTAGCCCAGTATAATGAGTCAGTGGTTTTAATGTCAGCAGTATGTTGTTTGTTGAGTCCCAGTTCAATGATGGGCGCTTTCACCCATATTGGGTTACTGATGAGTGTGTCGAGTTGTGCGAAGCGTTGGTTGAAGTGTCTCAATACGTTTTCGTTCTTCAGATTTTCGTAGACGAGCATTTTGGGGCTGAAACTCTTCTGCTGTTTTTTGCCTTGAGTTTGTGCCCATCCTTGCTGTCCTCCGATCATCGTCAGAAGAACTGTTGTTGTATATAGTATTAATTTACGCTTCATAGCTTTACTTATTTAAACACGATGAATGCAGCTGCTAGCTGTTGCAGCCGCATTCACTATGTTCTTAGTTTATTAAAATATCTATATTGCTAATGCAATGTCAATTAGCTTACTCGTTGTAAGAAACGTCTGTATCTGCATCGCAGTTATACAGTCTGTAAACCTGTAAACGGTCTTTACCATGTGCTACATAGATATAGCCGTTGTAAACAGTTACGTAGTTGGCAGAGTAGTTGCCTTTCTTGATCTTCTTGTATCTTTCAGCTACCAATTTTCCATCCATATCCAATACCTTCAGACCTGCTGAACCGTATGCAACATAGATGTACTTTCCACCGATAAAGCAACCGTTAGCAGTTGCTTTATATAGACCAGCCTTGTCACCTTGAGTATTCAAAGCATTCTTAATCTGGTAGTGCCACTTTACGTTACCATCCAAATCGTAGCAGTAGAAACCTGCACCTCCCAAGCATGCGTATACTCTATCACCAACAAGTGCAATTGTATTCTTACCATTGTTTGGTGTAATAGCTTCTACAGCGAAAGAATGCTCTGGTGTTACACTGAAGTCTGTTGTACCAGCTGGATATATATTGATATGTGCTGGTATGGCTGTATTTTCATCTTCAGTTTCTGTGAGCTGTCTGTCAAATGTCAGAGATGCAATCTTACCATTATTTAAAGAGAGGTGCTTTACTCTACCATCAGTTTTGGTCATTTTGATTTCATTGAAATTTGTATCGTAAACCATGTAACCTCTAGTAGTAGCAACAACATACTTGTCACCATCTCTAACAATGCAGTTCTCATCGTAGCCGAGCTTGGCATTTTCTGCTGTAGCTGGTACCAGATTAATCATCTGCATTGGCTCAATCGTCTTTGTCTCCTGATTCTCTGTAATCTCAGTAGATTCTGTATTCAAAAGACCATCATTCTTGATGTCTATGGTAGCAGTCATTGCTCCCTTCTTGAAGTGTGAACCAACAGTCAAGACTCTTGGAGTTGTAGTCTTTCCATCAACAATAAGGTGGTTGAAGTCTATCATATTCTCTGTATCCTGCAGGTATTGTTCCATTGTCACCTGATTATTTGTAACAGGAGAGAATACTTCGAGACAAGCACCATGTCCAGCGCCACGTGTATGGTAAGACAGATACATCTTGTTATTGTATTCCTTGACACATGTAGCAGAGATGTCATGTGTATGATTAGGATACTCAATCGTTGTAATCAAGTCCAAATCTGGCTTTGGCTCTGGTGTTGGGTCAGGTCCAGGAGTTGGAGTAGGATCACCATTATCATTGTATCCTGGGTTACAAGCATCCTTCTTGATGGTGAAGTCATTCTGGTTTTCTGTTGTTACCTCGATGACGTTAGCCTCATTGTTCAGAGTTGTTTCTACAGGATTATCAGTCCATTCTTCATAGAATACGCCATTGAAGTAAATCTTACTCTCGTTACCGGAAGTTCTGAACATCTTCAGGTCGTTTTTGTTTTCGTCCGAATGGTTGTAATGCAGTTTCTCACCGATGATATATGCAACAGCATTGTCGCCTTCCAATGTTATACTTCCTACGCCTGCGTTATGGTTGACATAATTTGGCGTTTTGATGAAACTGTTGTTCTTTAAATATATATTAGAAGTCGAACTCTGCTCAAGCTTTTGTGCATTCAGGTATGCAACGTGCAGTTCGCAATTACTTCCTGTTATGTTTATGTTTTCTGTAGCGAATACACCGCATGCATTGTAGAGTTTTGCGTTGTTATTGAAAGTGATGTTTTTTGCAGAAAGCTTTCCTCCAATATAGAAGTTGCCGTCAAAAGTTAAATCTTCATTTGGATATTCGAAATTTCCAGAGACGTAGAGTGTGCCACCTCCTTGATGTCCTCCCCAGGCTTTAGCCTTGAAATCTCCACCTACGTAGAGATGACCTTGGTTGAGGATAGTATTATTTGACCAATTAGCATCTCCATAATTGTATATGTATTGGCCTTTTGCTATAAACTTGTTTTCATTTGTAAATTGTAATGTACCATAATTATATATGGTAATACCAGCAGAAGCCAAGTCGTATGTTTGGTCTATTAAAGTAGCACCTGACATTACATAAATGGTCACGTTATCTTTTAATTCGAAGACATTGGTAAGCTTTAGCGTAGCTCCTTTCTTTACATATATGGTAGTATTGCCTACTCTTCCCAACCGAATTTCTTTATTGGAAGAAACAATATATGTATCAGCTTGGGTTGCATCTGTAATGTCACCTTGCAGTTCTTTTCCTGTGGGTGTAATTGAAGATTCTGCAGGCATTGAATTGAAGTTTCCAAAAACATCAGAGAAAGATGCTCTTGTTACCTTAGTGCTTGTAACTTTGTAGTTAGTTACTCTTGCGCTCAATTCCTTTGCATCTGTATTTGATTTAACAGAAATACCTAGCAATTTAGAATTGGTTATAGGTGTAATTGGATTTGCGGGATTGTCGGTCCCGTTATCACTACATGATGCGAGAAGCAATGCTGCAAAGCTGAATGTTGCAAGTTTGATATTTAATGCTTTCATTTTAGCTTTCTTTTAAATGTTATTTATTGATTTTAGCTGGCTTTTTATGATTTGCTAGTTAAGCTTTGAATAAGGTTTGTTCTCCCTCACTCAAATGTGAGAGTGGGGGAGAACAAGATGTTTTTATTTATTTTCTAAATTACTTGTTTGTTGCTGTAAGCTTGAAGACGCGGATACGTCCCTTGCCGTATGCTACATAGATATTGTTATTATTGTCTACAGTTATGTAGTTTGCAGAGTTCAAGTTGCCTACTGCACGGTGAGCAACCTCTGTACCATCTGCCTTGTTAAGGATAACAACACCATATGCACCAGCTGCAACGTAAACATAGTTGCCCTTTACTGTAACACCATTGATGTAACCCTCACGCTTGTCAACTTGGTTGTTCTTGTTGCCGCTTGATACTGGAGTTACATATTCTTTGCTCCAAAGAGGATTACCTGTTGTGTCGTATGCCATAAGTCCCTTAGCACTCTTACATACGTAGATGTTACCTGTGTTGTCAACAGCGATAGTGTTCTTACCGTTGTTAGGAGCGATAGTTCCTACATTGAAAGATGTAGAGTTTTTCAACTCTGCATCGGTAAAGATTTTAATCTCGCCTTCAACAGCTGTAGTTGCAGATTCCAATTCATCTGACTTGTAGTTCAAACCTATCAAGTTAGATCCAGAAACTGCAAGGTGCTTAGCCTTACCTGGTGATGCTACATAAGAATGAGCGAAACCAGTCTTTGGCTCGAATATCTCATATCCACGTGTACCAGCAACAATGATATTGTCTTTGTATTTTACTACACAGTTTGCATCATAGCCATTCTTTGGAGTCTTGTTGTCGATGTTGTAGGTCTTCATCTTGTCGGCTGTGCTAATGCTACCGCCGCTCAAAACAAATGAACCGAGTACAGCTCCAACAGGTGACTGTCCACAAACATACAATGCATTACCATCTTTCATTACATGGTTGAAATCGTATGAATATGTATTAGAAGTGATACCACTTGTGATGGTAGGAGCTACAGATTGGTCTATGCTAATCTGGTTACCGTTTACACTAGCTACCTCAACCTTGCCACCGAAGGCATCTCCCTGTGTATGGTATGTAACATATAGCTTGGTTCCATCAGGAGTGATGCAAGATGCTGACTGACCATCATTTGAAGATGTGATGTTAGCAATCAAGTCAAGTTTCTGCTTTGCAGCCACTTCCTTGCCATTGTACTGCCAAGTGTGGTTTGTTCCTGCAACGAGTTCCTTTCCTTCGGTTGCCTTATCATAGTCGAGGTATGATGCTCCTAAGTCAACATCGTCGAAACTGTTAACATCTGAGCCACCAATGTTGCTAGCAGTGAACTGAATCAAGAATACCTGATTGTCCTCTGGTGTAGAGAATGCATTTACGATGCCACTAGCCTTGCTTGTGAACTTGTCTGCCTTTACTACTGCTGTTGAGTTAGCACCCTGAAGCACAATCTGGTCAGCTGTGTTATCAGTTACCAAGTTATTGGTGTTGATGACTGCATTCGCACCAATGTAAATCTTGCAGGCTCCATTCAGTGTTGCTGTTGCATTACCTGGAGTTACCTTTATGATTTCCTTGCCGTTCTTTTCGTACAGATTGTCTGTTACGTTCAGGTAGTTGGTAGTGATGCTAGCTCCATCGTTCATGACCAAGTTCTTGCTTGCCTTGAGAGAATAGTCTGCTGTCAAGCTACCACCATTGTTGATAGTGAGGTTGTCTACTTCGAGAGTAGTACCTACATGAAGGTTGCCGTTAAGTGTAAGATTCTCTGTATATGAAATCTTATCTGTAGCATTAACCTTAGCACCTGCGTTAATTGTCAACTGCTTTGCACGAAGAGATGCATTTACAGTTACAGGCTTGTTGTTCTTATCATTATATGTGTAGCTTTTAAGATAAACTCCACCATTGATAGTTACATTTTGTGTTGGAGTCCATGTGCTAGCGTCATTTTTGTCAGTTTTGTTAAGGCTACCGATAGGGCATTGAGCATACAAGTTACCATCAACTGTGATGTCGTTGGTAGACTTAAAACCTGCGTGCTCATAGATAGCTACCTGGTCACCTGTTGCTACAGCACTTTTTGTACCAGTGTATACAAGGTCACCTTCAATATAAATCTTGTTGTGGCCTCCAGTTTGATTGTATGTGAGGGTAGAACCGCTCTTTACAACGATTGTTGCATTCTTAATTGTCTTGTCAGTGAAATCGAGTGATTTATTGCCGTCGATGATCCATGAGCCACCATCAAGGTCAGCTGCGCTATTGAGCTGCTTGAGATCCTCTGTTGGCACGCTAGGCATGGCTGTTAATCCACTGAATACGGTCTCGTCAGCTGCACGAGTGCCGAGCAACTGTCTAGCTTTTGCAGTGCTGTTCTTGTAGTTCACTACAGCACTACTTGTTACGTTACCGAGGTCGATAGCATCAACAACTTCAGGATTGGTAGGTGATGTACCTGGGTCACTGTTACTGTCGCTACATGATGCGAATACGAATGCTGCCAAACCGATAGCAGCAAGTTTAGAATTGAATACATTCATATCTATTTAAGTTTAAATTGTACTTTCAGTTTCTGATTAATATCACTTACTTATATTCTTGTCCTTCAGCTCGTGTTTTTTTGGTAGTTTGACTATCATCATCTTGCGTACACTTACAAGTGGAGCTGTTAAACGCTGCAAATTTAATGTAATTTTTTCATAATCAGTTGATTTTTGCCGTTAAATAAAGTTAATCCGTTGTTTTTCGCTCTGATGGTCACGAGGTTGGCTTGGTGTGGGTGGTAACGAATTGGCTCTTCCACTTGTCAAATGATAACTATTTCTGAAATCAATAACACGAAAATTACTCCGAAAGATAGCAGAATATCTCCGAAGAATACGAAAATATCTCCGAAAGATAGCAGAATATCTCCGAAGAATAAACCAGGAAAACAAATGTTGGGAATACGATGATGGATATGTGTTGTGGTGTCGAGGTGAAGGGTGAAGGGTATATTTTAAATCTTATATTATATTCTTTTTTTAGGATTTTTGGAAAATCCAGAAAGTCAGAAAAATGAAAAAACGGATTTTTTCCCTTGCCGCGCGTATATATAAAAAAGAGTTTTCAAACCTTCACCCTTCACCTTTTTATTTAACGTTTTATGTGTCAAATAGTTACGGGTGAAGGGTGGTGAAGGGTGTTTTTCGCTTTTTATAAACATATTTTAAGAATACGGTATGATTTTACATATTTTAAGCGTTTATTTTTGGTTCCGAAAGAGGTGCCATTTTTTTAGGGTCCCATTTTTTCTCTTTTCTTACCGCTGAAATCTTTGAAAAGCGAGTGGGGCAGGCAATCCCGTCTTATGTTGTGTTAAACAATTATCAGATAAAAGAAGTTAACGATACCGAAAAAGGACTGATTTTTAAACAAATATTAACGGAGAAAACTTGAAGTTTCGCATATTTGATTGAACTTTCGTATCTGGGAAAGTTAAGGGAAGTTAAAGAAGTTATCACTCTCTATGGTCGTTCAGTAAACCAGGAAAACAATACTGTTTCAGTGAGTAACGAATACTGTTTCAGTGACTAACGAAGGCTGTTTCTGTAAGAACAGGAGGCTGTTCCTGTGAGAACAGCTTCCTGCTTCACTTTTTTGTATTTTTTTCTCTTTCCCTGCAACCTTTATGTGTCTTCTGCCAGTGAAATGAAGGGAAATCTCAACTTTATGCAGGATGATTTGAGCGAGAAACCTTTCAAGGCTATTCTTCTTTGTTGGCAATGCCTATAGCCCATTCCGGAATCTCCTTCACGTATTCCTTAAATATTTTACCTTCTGTCATTCTGAAAAGAAGTTGAGCTTCTACACCGTCTTTTGAGTTGTCATATACGTATGTGCGGTCGGCGTATTGGGATGCTATTTCGCAATTGATGATGGATTTGGCATATCTTGAAATAATCTTTGTAATCGGTACATCGTGTCCACCTTTCATTACTCTAGTAGCAATTCTTGAAGCATTTATTGTTGGCGAGGAAGTTCCTACAAAAAAGAGACGAATAAAAAATCCAGCTTCTTTAGCTCTTTTGATAAAGTCAATTTTCTCGGCAGTGGACATTACTGTTTCGAAAATCATACTATGTTTATTGTTGAGGCATTCTTCTCTTTGAGCCTGGCAGTATTGGGCTGCTTTTAATACTGCATCTTGATTGTTCCAATCGCCAAACATATTTTGTGCAATATTGTCTGGGTTGATATAAATAGAATCTTCTAGCCATTCGTGGTGTAATACACGACTGGTTATTGTTGTCTTCCCAGAACCATTAGGTCCTGCAATGACAATTAAAACGGGTTTGTGTATTTTTGCCTCCATTAGTTCAAATTGAATTTTTGTCGTTGTTCTTTAGCCTGTTTTTGCATATTGGCAAAATAACTTCTGTAAGCTTCTTCGTTTTCTCTGTTGTATATTTCGGCTGCCTCATGCATAATCTGAGCCAGCATTTCATCTGTTGGCTCTTCCATGCTTGTCAGCCGATAGCTATTTAATTCTTTTTCTGAAATCATAATTCTCATATTTAAAATATGGCGCAAATATACGATTATTTTCTGAAACGTGCAAGAAAATCTTGTTTTTTTATAAAACTTGCATAATAAGCAAGGCAATTGAGGCTCTTTTTGCAATCTTTTTGGGTTTTCCTGCAACCTTTCTGCATCTTCTTACGTCTAACCATCAGATTTCCGAAACAGAATAGGTATTCGGTATATCATGTATTTAGAAACATAAAATAGAAATGATATGAAGAAATTATGTATTTGGGCGGTGGCTGCCGCTTTATTCTTTGCCCCAATGGGCTTGAGTTCTTGCAGTATGGGATCTTCTGCCAGTGAAATGAGGGGAAGTCTCAACTTTACGCAGGATGATTTGACCGAGAAGCCTTTCAAGGCGATCGATGTGGATGTGATTGCCAACGTTTATTATACCCAGAACAATGGCGATGAATGCAGCGTTCGATTGGATTACTCTGCCATCAAGGATGCTGAGTTCGTACAGAAGCTCAAGGAGAAACTCAAGGTGGTTTATCGTGACGGTGAGGTGAAGATCGGACTCAACGGAAAACTCAAAGTGCCTGCTGCGTGTAACTCTGAAAAGAATAGACTCAAGATTTATATCACCAGCCCCGACCTGGTGAAGATTGCACAGGAAGGCGTGGGCTCATTCTATGCCAAGAGCATCAATAGCGACCGCCTGGAAATCGATAACGAGGGTGTAGGCTCTGTCAAGATTGGGAAGATTCTTGCCAACAAACTGGAGATAACCAACGAGGGTGTTGGCTCGGTAAATATCGATGATGTGGCTGGAGATGATATGAACATTGATAACGAAGGCGTAGGCTCGTTGAAAATCTCAAAGATTGAGATGGGAAGTGTGAAACTGGATAATGAGGGCGTAGGCTCTGTTAATCTAGGAATGTTTAAGGGCGGCAGTCTGATTATCAAGAACGACGGCGTGGGCAGCGTGAATGCCAAGGTTGATTGCCAAAGTGTAAAGGCTACATCCGGGGGTGTAGGCGGAGTTAACTTGAGCGGTGTAACCCGTCAGTATAGTAAGGAAAAAGGTGGAATTGGAGGAATTTCTGATGGCGGATTGACGGTAAGAAAGTAACGTAAGTTGTTGGAAAACAGAAAATAAAGTGGTTAAGAATTAGTGCGGAAAATTTTTAAAATGAATTTTTGAAAATTTTCCGCAGCTAAGAAAATTCGTAATTAGAAGTCCCACTTTACACCGAGGCAAGGGCGAACCATCCAGCCGGCATTGCTGCCGAAGTTGTGGCTGATTTCTACCTCGCTACCTACGCTCAGGTTCTCGCAGCCGAAGTGCTGGCCTATATTATACCAAAGCTGTGGCTCAGTAGTGAAGACGGTGTGCTCAGCTTTGTAGTCGATGTTGCCATCCTTGTCGAGCTTCGGGTCGCCATCCTTATCCAGGAAAGAACTGTGGTCCTCCCACCAGAAATCTGCGAAACCGCTAAAGTTCAATCCTTTTAATCCAAAGATGTCTTTGCATCCCCAAACAGCAGTCAACTGCATCGGTACGTTCTGGTCGGTCTTGCGGATAGTCTTGTAGAGTGCCTGGAGTGTCAAGGTGTTCTTGAAACTCTTGTCGTGCATGAAATACTCCACACCGAAGAGCCAGGCATTGTTGATAGGGTAGTTCTTGGTGATACCGCCATTATACTCTACGTGGAGGCTCCAGTTCTTCATTGGGCTGTTCTGCCAGAAGTTCAATGCACGCGAAATCTCAGTATAGGTTCCACCCTGTGCCACGTTTGGACTGCTGGTGTCCATCTTGTCGTAATTGAAGTCGTGGTCTACAAAGAAATAGGTGTTACCCCATTTGTCCTGCTTGAACATTTCGAGTGTGAGGGTAACAAACTTGCGGTCACTGCCGAAGTCGTAGAAAACTTGGGCGTTGGTCTGTGCTAAAGTTTTGCTCGCAGGGAGCAACGCAAGTGCCATGAGCAGTAGGCTTTTCATCTTTTTCATATTTTTTTCTTTTCTTTATTATTTATTAAATGAAACAAAAAACTGCGGACGGAAGGCCCGCAGTTTGTAATTATATTTATCCGTAACGATTAGTATGCGAAGAGAGGGTAATCCTTCATTGTAGCATTCACCTTTTCGCGAACGCGGGCAATGACCTTCTCGTCCTCAGGAGCATTCAGAACCTCCTCGATGAGTTCGGCAATGAGGTGCATCATATCTTCCTTGGCGCCACGTGTGGTCATGGCTGCTGTACCCAGGCGGATACCTGATGTCTGAAAGGCAGAACGGCTGTCGAATGGAACCATGTTCTTGTTGACAGTGATGTCGGCTGCAACCAGCGCATTCTCAGCTACTTTACCTGTAAGGTCTGGATATTTACTTCGGAGGTCTACGAGCATAGAGTGGTTATCTGTACCACCGCTCACAATACCGAATCCGCGACCGATGAGGTCATCTGCGAGTACGGCAGCATTCTTCTTTACCTGAGCTGCATACTCCTTCCATGAAGGCTGCAGATTCTCGTTGAAGGCTACTGCCTTGGCAGCGATGACGTGCTCCAGCGGACCACCCTGCTGACCTGGGAATACGGCAGAATTCAAGAGCATGCTCATCTTCTTAACCTCGCCCTTCTTGGTAGTCAAACCCCATGGGTTGTCAAAATCTTTGCCCATCAGAATGATACCGCCACGAGGACCACGCAGGGTCTTGTGAGTAGTAGAAGTAACGATGTGCGCATACTTCAACGGGTTGTCGAGCAGACCGGCTGCAATCAGACCTGCAGGGTGAGCCATATCAATCATGAGGAGAGCGCCTACCTCATCGGCAATCTTGCGCATGCGGGCATAATCCCACTCGCGGCTGTAAGCGCTACCACCACCGATAATCAGTTTTGGTTTGTGCTCAAGAGCCAGTTTCTCCATCTCGTCGTAGTCTACACGGCCTGTTTCCTTGTTCAGGTTGTAACCGATAGGGTTGTAAAGAATACCGGATGTATTGACGTGGCTACCATGAGAGAGGTGGCCGCCGTGGTCGAGGTTCAAGCCCATGAAAGTATCACCTGGCTTCAATACGGCAAGCAGAACAGCAGCGTTAGCCTGTGCACCAGAGTGAGGCTGTACGTTGGCATACTCAGCACCGAACACCTTCTTTACACGCTCGATGGCGAGGTTCTCTACGATGTCAACTACCTGGCATCCGCCATAATAACGCTTGCCTGGCAGACCCTCTGCATACTTGTTAGTAAGGTAAGAACCCATAGCGTTCATCACCTCGTCACTCACGAAATTCTCAGAAGCGATAAGCTCCATACCCTTCAGCTGGCGCTGATGTTCTCTTTCGATTAAGTCGAAAATCTCTTGATCTTTTACCATTTCCCTTTACTTTTTATGGTTGATGTTTAATGAAATCGGGTGCAAAAATAAGCAATATCTCTCAAACTACCAAATAAATCGTAACATTTTGAGTGATATTGCTTACTTTTTGTTATAAACTACCTGTTTTTATTACTTGCAGAGCTCTACTTTGCCCAATTGCTGCTCTTTGTCGCAGTAGTGGCAACGTACGATACCGAGCATCTTGTCTACGGTATGGAAGAGGGTCTGCATAGGCTCGTTGTTGGTGATACACTTAGGGTTGTTGCACTTTACGATGCCCTTCAATGTATCAGGAGTCTTGACGGTCTTCTTCTCTACGATTTCGTAGTCTTTGATGATACTCAGTCCGATGTTAGGTGCAACGACAGAGAGTCGGTTGATTTCCTCATCGGTAAAATACTTGTTGGCAACCTTGATGATGCCTTTCTTGCCAATCTTCTTGCTTGGCAGGTTGTAGCCGATAGTAACAGGAGTCTCCATCTTCTCCAACTGGAGCAGATTTACTACCTGATAGGTCTTTTCGGCTGGTATATGGTCGATTACGGTACCGTTCTCGATAGCCGCAACCACTAATTGACTTTTATTGTTTCCCATCTGTCTATTAACTATAAACTATTAACTATAAACTACTCAATAATGGTCTTATCGTTCTTCACATCATCGAGCGAGATGCCGAGGCAGTGGCAGAAGATAGCCTCACGCGCATAGAGGCCGTTCTGAGCCTGCTGGATATAGTATGCATGTGGATCATCGTCTACATCGTAAGCAATCTCGTTGACGCGTGGCAGCGGATGCATGATCTTCATGTTTTCCTTCGCCTTGCAGAGCATGTCGCGCTTCAGAATATACACGTTCTTTACGCGCTCATACTCCATCAGGTCGCTGAAACGCTCCTTCTGTACACGGGTCATGTAGAGGATGTCGGCACCTGCAATCACATCTTCGTTAAAGTCCTCGTGCTCAACATATTTGATGTTGTGCTCCTTGCAGTAGAGTTTATACTCTTCTGGCATGGCGAGTTCCTTAGGTGCGATGAAATGGAAAGTAGGATTGAAGTGGCGCATAGCTGTGATAAGTGAGTGAACGGTGCGGCCATATTTGAGGTCACCCACAAGATAGATGTTCAAGTTCTCCAGGGTACCCTGGGTCTTGTAGATAGAGTAGAGGTCGAGCAGGCACTGTGAAGGATGCATGTGAGCGCCGTCACCTGCATTTACGATAGGCACTGGTGCTACCTCACTGGCATACTGGGCTGCTCCCTCGATGAAATGGCGCATGGCGATTACATCGGCATAGTTGCTTACCATCAGGATGGTATCCTTGAGGGTCTCGCCCTTGGTGGTACTGGATGTCTTGGCATCAGAGAAACCAATGACACGGGCACCAAGGCGGTTGGCAGCGGTTTGGAAACTGAGTTGGGTACGAGTAGATGGCTCGAAGAAAAGGGTCGCTACGACCTTTCCCTTCAACAACTCCCTGTTCGGGTGCTTTTCGAACTCTTGCGCCATTTCCAGGAGGTACATGATTTTCTCCTTGGAAAGGTCTGCAATGGTCACAAAATTATGTTTTTCCATTTGAAATATGATTGAATGTTCTAAAATCGCCCCCAAAGTTACATAAAAAATCTGATTTATGTGCGATAAGTCAAAACTTTTATGTAATTTTGCACAAATATTTAAAGAAATAGTGATGAGAAAGCGATTTATACATATTTTATGGGCTGTTTTTGGCACCGGAATACTCACGGTAATTCTTGCCTTTGTTGCCATCTGGTTTGGAAAGATTGGCTACATGCCCGACATCGAGGATCTGCAGAATCCTATCAACAGATTTGCCACTCAGGTTTACTCTGCCGATGGCAAGGTGCTTGGTACGTGGAACCTGAACAAGGAGAACCGTATCGTAATTCCTTACAAGAAAATGTCACCTTATTTAATAAAGGCACTGGTGGCTACTGAGGATGAGCGATTCTATGAGCATTCAGGTATCGACTTCCGTGCACTGGGACGTGCCATCGTCAAGCGTGGTATCCTGGGGCAGACTAATGCGGGTGGTGGAAGTACCATCACGCAGCAGCTCGCCAAGCAGCTCTATTCTGAGAAGGCAGGCAGTACGATGGAACGATTGTTGCAGAAGCCGATAGAGTGGGTGATTGCGGTGAAGCTGGAACGCTATTATACCAAAGAGGAGATTCTGGCTCTCTATCTCAATTACTTCGATTTCCTGCACAATGCTGTAGGAATCAAGACGGCGGCCAATACCTATTTTAATAAGGAACCGAAGAATCTGACCCTCTGTGAGTCGGCAACGCTCATCGGACTGTGCAAGAATCCGTCGCTCTTCAATCCGGTTCGCTATCCGGAGAGAGCGAGGGAGCGCAGAAATGTGGTTCTTTCGCAGATGGTGAAGGCGGGATATCTGAGCCGGAGCGAGTATAGCCAGTATGCTGCTGAGCCGCTGACACTCAATTTCCACCGTACCGACCATAAGGATGGTTCGGCTACTTATCTGCGTGAGTTCCTTCGCCAGTATATGATGGCTAAGCGTCCGGAGCGCAGTGATTATCCATCCTGGAACCGTGCCCAGTTTGTGGTGGATTCTATCCAGTGGGAGAATGATCCGCTCTATGGATGGTGCAACAAGAACTATAAGAAGGATGGTTCGCCATATAATGTATACAGTGATGGGCTGAAGGTGTTTACAACTATCGATAGCCGTATACAGCAGTATGCGGAAGAGGCTATGTATCAGCATGTAGCCCGCTATCTGCAGCCTCGTTTCAGTGCAGAGATAGCCCGCAAACCAAGCTCGCCATACAGCGATAAGCTGACACCGAAACAGATTAAGAGTATACTGAACCGCAGTATCACCCAGAGTGAGCGTTACCGTACGATGAAGGCTGCGGGATATTCTGAGGATGAAATCAAGGCGGCATTCCGCAAGAAGCAGGAAATGACCGTATTTACCTATCATGGTGATATTGATACGCTGATGAGTCCGCTCGATTCTATCCGTTATTACAAGAGTTTTCTGCGTAGCGGTTTTATGAGCATGGATCCTAAGACGGGTGCTGTGAAGGCGTATGTGGGTGGATTGGATTATACTCATTTCATGTATGATATGGTGAGTCTGGGACGCCGGCAGGTGGGTTCTACCATCAAGCCATTCCTTTACAGTCTGGCGATGTCTAACGGCTTCCAGCCTTGCGATCTGGCGCCTAACCGTCAGCAGACCTATATGGTGGCAGGTCGTCCGTGGACACCTCGCAATGCCAACCATTCACGTGCCGGACAGATGGTTCCGCTGAGTTGGGGATTGGCACAGAGTAGCAACTGGGTGAGTGCTTATCTGATGAGTAAGCTCAATCCGCAGCAGTTCGTACAGATGTTGCGCGACTTCGGCATCAACAGTCCTGACATCCATGCATCCATGAGTCTCTGTCTGGGACCATGTGAGGTAAGTGTCAGCGAGATGGTGAGTGCCTATACCGTATTTGCCAACCACGGCATCCGTACTGCTCCAATGTTTGTGAGCCGTATCGAGGATAATGAAGGTAATACGATTGCTACCTTCCAGCCACGTATGAACGAGGTAATCAGTGCCGATAATGCCATGAAGATGCTCACCATGCTGATGGGCGTTGTGGATAATGGTACGGCAGGAAGACTGCGCTACCGTTATAACCTGGAAGGACAGATTGGCGCCAAGACCGGTACTACCAATAACAACAGCGACGGTTGGTTTATCGGCTTTACTCCACAACTCGTAAGTGGCTGCTGGGTAGGTGGTGAGGAGCGTGATATCCACTTCGATTCCATGAGTATGGGCCAGGGCGCTACCATGGCTTTGCCTATCTGGGCGATATTCATGAAGAAGGTTTATGCCGACCCGTCGCTGGGCATCAGTCCTGCTATCAAGTTCGATTTGCCGGAAGACTACAATCCTTGTTCCCGCAAGGCAGCCGAACAGGATGACTTTGAGGAAGTAGGAGCTGGCAGTATCGACGAAGTTTTCGAATAAAAAACAAGGCATTCGCCATTTTTGCATGTATTTATTTTAAATAGTGCAAAAATGGCGAATGTTATTTGTTTATATGCATTTTTTTTTGTATTTTTGCAGAGTTTTAGAACATGCATAGCCCGAATGATGTTTCTTCGGGTTTTTCAAAATAGAAATAAAATAAAAAATCATTATAATGAACGTTTCATACAAATGGCTTAAAGAATACGTCGATTTCGATTTGACACCACAGGAGACTGCGGACGCGTTGACCTCTTGCGGACTCGAAGTTGACGCTTTGGAAGAAGTTCAGTCTGTCAAGGGCGGACTGGAAGGTCTCTATGTTGGTAAAGTATTGACATGCGAGGAGCATCCTAATAGTGATCACCTCCATGTTACAACCGTTGACTTGGGTAAGGGCGAACCTCAGCAGATTGTCTGTGGTGCTCCTAATGTTGCTGCAGGTCAGAAGGTTATCGTTGCAGATTTGGGCTGCGTGCTCTACGACGGCGACCAGAGTTTTACCATTAAGAAGAGTAAGCTCCGCGGTGTAGAGAGTTTGGGTATGATTTGTGCTGAGGATGAGATTGGTGTAGGTACCTCTCACGATGGCATCATCGTACTCCCGGAAGATGCTCCGGTAGGTCAGCCTGCTGCTGAGTATTATCACCTGGAGAGCGACTGGCTCATTGAGATTGATATCACTGCCAACCGTGCTGATGCTCTCGGCCATTGGGGTGTAGCCCGCGACCTGTATGCCTGGTTGAAGCAGAATGGTTACAAGACAAGTTTGCATCGCCCATCTTGCGATGAGTTTGTGGTAGACAACGAAAATCTTCCTATCGATGTCGAAATTCAGAATACTGAGGCTTGCAAGCGTTATGCCTGTGTAAGCATCACCGGTTGTGAGGTGAAGGAAAGTCCTAAGTGGTTGCAGGATAAGCTGAATATCATCGGCTTGCGCCCTATCAACAATATCGTGGACATCACCAACTACATCATGATGGCATACGGCCAGCCATTGCACTGCTTCGATGCAGACATGGTTACCGGTCATAAGATTGTAGTTCGTACCCAGCCAGAGGGCACCAAGTTTGTTACTCTCGATGGCGAGGAGCATACCTTGGGTGAGCACGACCTGAGCATCTGCAATGCTGAGGAGCCTATGTGTATCGCCGGTATCTTCGGCGGTAAGGGTTCTGGTACTTACGAGACAACCAAGGATGTAGTCTTGGAGAGTGCTTACTTCCATCCAACATGGATCCGCAAGAGCGCTCGCCGTCATGGTTTGAGTACAGATGCCAGCTACCGTTTTGAGCGTGGTGTAGATCCGAACGGACAGATTTATGCTTTGAAGCAGGCAGCCATCCTCTGCAAGCAGTTGGCTGGCGGTAAGGTTTCCATGCAGATCAAGGATGTATATCCAGAGCCAATGCAGGATTTCCCTGTTCGCCTGAACTATGAGTATGCGCATCGCCTCATCGGTAAGGAGATTGGTGCTGAGACCATCAAGAACATTGCCACATCTCTCGAGATGAAGATCGTGAAGGAGGATGCTGAGGGCATCGACCTCCTGGTTCCTGCTTATCGCGTAGACGTTCAGCGTCCTTGCGACGTGGTAGAGGATATTCTCCGTATCTACGGATATAATAATGTGGAGATTCCAACCCAGTTGAAGAGCTCCCTGACAGTACAGGGCGAGGCAGACAAGGCTTATCACAGCCAGAACCTCGTGGCTGAGCAGCTGGTAGGCGAGGGCTTCATGGAGATTCTCAACAACTCTCTGAGCAAGGCTAGCTACTATACCGACTTCGACCTCAACAAGTATCCTAACGAGACAACCGTGAAGGTGATGAACCCATTGAGTGCTGATCTCGGTGTGATGCGCCAGACGATGCTGTTCGGTGGTTTGGAGAGCGTGGTTCGCAACATCAACCATAAGAGCGCTAACCTGAAATTCTTCGAGGTAGGTAATACCTATTTATATAATAAGGAGAAATGGAGCGAGGAGAGTCCTATCAAGGCTTACTCTCAGGAGGCTCACATGTCTCTCTTCATCACAGGTAAGCGCGTAGAGGGCAGTTGGGCTCATGCTGATGAGCAGAGCAGCATCTACGAGTTGAAGGCTGTGGTAGAGAATATTCTCCGCCGTGTGGGTATGCCACAGAACAACGTGGTTATCAAGCACAGCGACAATAACATCTTCTCTAAGGGCGTAAGTTACGAGACCCGTGCCGGAAAGGTATTGGTAGAGCTCGGTATCTTGAGCCTGAAGCTCAAGAAGGCATTCGATATCGAGCAGGATGTATTCTATGCTGATATCCACTGGGATAACCTGATGAAAGCAGTGAAGAAGGTGAACCTTACTTACACCGACATCAGCAAGTATCCTTCAGTGAGCCGCGACCTTGCATTGCTCGTAGACAAGAATGTAGAGTTCGCTCAGATTGAGCAGATTGCCCACCAGACAGAGAAGAAACTTCTGAAGAGCGTTGTTCTCTTCGATGTTTACGAGGGTGAGCATTTGCCAGAGGGCAAGAAGAGTTATGCCGTTAACTTCATCCTGCAGGATGAGGAGAAGACTCTGAATGACAAGCAGATAGATGCTATCATGAAGAAGCTCATAGCCAACCTTACAGGCAAGCTCAATGCAGAATTAAGATAATATTATAAACAAACGATAAACATTTAAAATTTTATTCCAATGGGAAGAGCATTTGAATATCGTAAAGCTACAAAGCTGAAAAGATGGGGCCACATGGCCAAGACATTTACTAAGTTGGGTAAGCAGATTGCTATTGCTGTGAAGGCAGGCGGTCCAGAACCAGAGAACAACCCAACCTTGCGTGCTATCATCGCTAACTGTAAGCGTGAGAACATGCCTAAGGATAACATCGCTCGTGCCATCAAGAACGCTTGTGGCAAGGATACCAGCGATTACAAGGAGGTAACATACGAGGGATATGGCCCTCACGGAGTGGCTGTCTTCGTTGATACTCTGACAGACAACACTACACGTACTGTTGCTGACGTTCGTTCTATCTTCAACAAGTTCAGCGGAAACTTGGGTACAACAGGTTCTCTGTCTTTCCTCTTCGACCACAAGGCTGTGTTCACATTCAAGAAGAAGGAAGGTCTGGATATGGATGAGATGATTCTCGACCTGATTGACTACGGCGTAGAAGATGAGTTTGATGAGGATGAGGAGAACAACGAAATCACAATCTACGGTGCTCCTACAAGCTTCGGCGAAATTCAGAAGCACCTGGAGGCTGAGGGTTTCGAGGTAACTGGTGCTGAGTTCACTTACATTCCTAACGATTTGAAGGATGTAACTCCTGAGGAGCGCGAAACTATCGACAAGATGGTTGAGAAGTTGGAAGAGTTTGACGATGTTCAGACTGTATATACCAACATGAAGCCAGAAATTCCTGCAGACGCAGAATAAGCATTATGTTGCAGCAAGACAAACAGGATAAGTTGCAGAAGGTAACTTATCAGACTCATGGCACCTGCTCAAAATACATCTGCATCAGTATAGATGAAGATGGAAATGTGCAGGATGCCCAGTTCATCGGAGGCTGCGATGGCAATACCAAGGGCGTTTGTGCTTTGATTAAAGGCATGAAGGCAAAGGAGGTCATCGCCCGACTGAAGGGTATCACTTGTGGCAATAAGCCTACAAGCTGTCCAGACCAGTTGGCGACAGCTTTGCAGGAAATGGGATATTAAGAGTGTTTTAGGCACGGATTACACGGATTACACGGATTTAGGGCACTATATAATAAAGCGTATCTATAAATCCGTGTAATCCGTGTACTCCGTGCCTTTTCTAATACTTGAAGGTATCATCCAGCAACACCTCCTTCGGGTTCTTAGCCGAATGATATACGAAACGGAAGGTGAAATGCTCTTCCTTATATTTCTTCAGACCAGGGTTGTTATCCAGGGCTTCCTTCTGAAGTTTGTGGAGTTTATCCCTGTTGGCATCAATCGCCTTCTTGTTATCTGCCTTGTTTCTCAAAGAGATATAGTACGTATACATCTTCTTGGTTTTATCAAATGCAGCACTGTCAGTCCTGGCGTCGTTGACGTATGGAGTAGGACAGTATTTTTCAGTATACTCCTTGGCTTCACGAGCCGCTTTGTCCTCCAGACTTTCTGTACAAGAAACGAGCAAAGAAGCAAAAATACCGATGTAAATCAACTTTTTCTTCATGATTTTTCTATATTTTATCTAAAAATCTCTATTATTTTCAATATTTTGTGCAAAGATACGAAAAAAAATACTATCTTTGCACTCTAAAGAGAGAAAATTATATGGAGAATATAAATAAAATAAGAAATTTCTGCATTATTGCACATATAGACCATGGTAAAAGTACCTTGGCAGACCGACTTCTGGAGAAGACTCAGACCATCAAGATTACTGAAGGACAGATGCTTGACGATATGGATTTGGAAAGAGAACGTGGTATCACGATCAAGAGTCACGCTATCCAAATGGAATATAAGGCAAAGGATGGACAGACCTATATCCTGAATCTTATCGATACTCCGGGACACGTTGACTTCTCATACGAAGTTTCCCGTTCCATCGCTGCTTGCGAGGGAGCACTGCTGGTTGTTGACGCAACTCAAGGCGTTCAGGCACAGACCATTTCAAACCTCTATATGGCTATCGAGCACGACCTGGAGATTATTCCGGTAATCAATAAGATAGATATGCCTTCAGCTATGCCTGATGAGGTAGAAGATGAAATAGTAGACCTGATCGGTTGTAAGCATGAAGATATTCTCCGTGCTTCAGGTAAGACCGGTGAAGGTGTAGAAGATATACTGGAAGCTGTCGTTAATCGTGTTCCTGCTCCGGTAGGAGACGAGAAGGCACCGCTTCAGGCTTTGATTTTCGACTCTGTATTCAACTCTTTCCGCGGAATCATCGCCTATTTCAAGATAGAGAATGGCGTGATCCGTAAGGGAGATAAGGTGAAGTTCTTCAATACCGGCATGGAATATGATGCTGATGAAATCGGTGTATTGAAGATGGATATGATTCCACGCCAGGAATTGGGTACCGGTGAGGTAGGTTATATCATCTCGGGTATCAAGAATGCTACCGAGGTAAAGGTGGGTGATACCATTACTCATATCGCCCGTCCTTGCGACAAGGCGATTGCGGGTTTCCAGGAAGTGAAACCTATGGTCTTTGCCGGTGTTTATCCTATCGATCCTAGCGATTACGAGAATCTGCGAGCATCGCTCGAAAAACTGCAGCTCAATGATGCTTCATTGACTTTCTCGCCAGAGAGTTCTGTGGCTTTGGGCTTCGGTTTCCGTTGCGGATTCCTCGGTTTGCTCCACATGGAAATCGTACAGGAGAGACTGGACCGTGAGTTTAATATGGATGTCATCACTACCGTACCTAACGTATCTTATATGGTATACGACAAGCAGGGCGGTGAGAAAGAGGTTCACAATCCTTCCGGATTGCCAGACCCAACTCTGATTGATCATATTGAGGAACCATATATCCGGGCAACCATCATTACGGCTACCAATTATATTGGACCTATCATGAAACTCTGTCTGGATAAACGAGGCGAACTCATCAACCAGGAATATGTGAGTGGAAACCGTGTTGAGCTCCACTTCATGTTGCCGTTGGGAGAAATCGTCATCGACTTCTATGATAAGCTGAAGAGTATCTCCAAGGGATATGCTTCGTTCGATTATCATATCGATTCATTCCGTCATTCCGACCTGGTGAAACTCGATATCCTGTTGAATGGAGAGCCTGTAGACGCATTGAGTACTTTGACCCACCGCGATAACTCCGTGAACTTCGGCCGCAGAATGTGCGAGAAGTTGAAGGACCTGATACCTCGTCAGCAGTTCGATATTGCTATCCAGGCAGCTATCGGTGCCAAGATCGTGGCACGTGAGACTGTTAAGCAGGTGCGCAAGGATGTTACTGCCAAATGTTATGGTGGTGACGTAAGCCGTAAGCGCAAGTTGCTGGAGAAGCAGAAGAAGGGTAAGAAGCGCATGAAGCAGATTGGAAATGTGGAAGTTCCACAGAAGGCCTTTCTGGCTGTGCTCAAACTCGACTAATGATTTAATATAAGTATAAAGGAAAAGGAGGTTAAGTATTATGGCAGACTTTAAAGTAATTACCCCTAAACGTGATATTGCGCGCGAGCTGGCGCGTAAATATAGTACGATGACTCATGATGAACTCGATGTGGTGGAAGATATCCTTGAGCCTATCAAGTATGGCAAGGGCGAGATGATCTTGCCTGAAGGTGAACAGTGCATGGGTATCTCGTACATCCAGAAGGGATTGGTGCGCCAATTTTACTTTAAGAATGGCAAGGAGGTGACCGAACATCTGGGTGTGGATCATACCATCTTTATGTGCATTGAGAGCCTCTTTAAGGAAGAACCTACCCGCTTGCAGGTGGAAGCTTTGGAGCCTACTCTGGTGTATATGCTACCGAAGAAGAAGCTGGAGGCGGCTGCTATGCGTAATGTCAATATCCAGATGCTTTATCGTAAAATACTGGAAGAGAGTTTGATTCAGTCTCAGATTCATGCCGATCTGATGCGATTTGAGTCGGCGCCTAATAAATATAAACGCCTGTGCGAAATGAACCCACAGGTGGTTCTGCGTGCACCGCTCACCTATATCGCAAGCTATCTGCAGATGACTCCGGAAACGCTGTCCAGAATCCGATCAAATACATTATTATAATTATAAAATAAAAAAGAGGATGTGACTTGTGACACACCCTCTTTTTTGTTGTTTCATATCATAGACCAGCAAGCCTTTATTCTGCCGTATAGAGGAATCGCTTGATACTCTTCTTAGGAGTCTTTTCAAACTCATCTTCATGTATACGTATTTCTGATACTTTGCTGTAAGCAGGAATCATGGTGTTGAGCTCCTGGCGGTTCTGCTCCATGACATCTGCCAGCTCGTTGGTACCGAGATTCAGGGTCTGAGCTTCATCATAGTCTGGGTGAACCAAAGCAATGAGCTTGTCGCCCTTCTGTACAACCACGCTTTCTGCTACCAGAGCCAAAGAGTTGAGCTTATCCTCAATCTCCTCAGGGTAGATATTCTGACCGTTTGCGCCGAGCAGCATGTTCTTGCTACGGCCCTTGATGAAGACGTTGCCGTCACCATCCATGGTTCCGAGGTCGCCTGTATGATACCATCCGTTCTCATCGATGGTCTGCTTGGTAGCTTCCTCGTTCTTATAGTAACCCAACATCACGTTAGGACCCTTGGCAAGGATTTCGCCCGGTACATTCTCAGGGTCAGGACTGTCAATGCGAACCATCATGTGGAGGGCAGCCTTACCGCAAGAGCCCGGTACGAAGTTCTTGTAATCCTCGTAGCAGATGATAGGCGCACACTCTGTGGCACCATAACCCACTGTATATCTGAAGCCTACGCTATGCAGGAAACTTTCCACTTCCTGGTTGAAGGCTGCACCACCGATAATCACCTCGTAGAAGTTGCCACCGAAGGCATTGGATACCTGGTCGCATATCTTCTCCTTCACCTTCTTGCTGATTACAGGCATGTGGAGCAGCATACGCATGCGGTTGTTCTGAATCTTAGGGAATACCTTCTTGCGGATAATCTTCTCGATAACCAGAGGAACTGCAATGATAACGGCTGGCTTGATGCGTCCGAATGCCTCAGCGATGATGGCTGGGCTAGGGATGCGGGTGAGATAGAAGATGTGGCAGCCCTTGATGAATTCGAAGATAAACTCAAACGCCATGCCGTACATGTGTGCCATCGGCAAGATACTGATGATAGAATCTCCCGGTTTAATCTTCTTACCCAATACGCTTTCTGCGAAATCTGCATTGCCCCAGAGTGCACGGTATGGAATCATTACTCCCTTAGAGAAACCGGTTGTGCCGCTGGTATAATTGATCATAGCCAACTCATCCGGATTCTGTTCCATATAGTAGTTGACATGGTTTTTACGGAAGTACTTAGGATACTTGATACCGAACATCTCGTTGAGGTGTTCGCGCGCATAAGTCAACTTGTCGGTACGTGAAACGACAAGTGAATAATCCGGTATATAGATGATGCCTTCAAGACCTGGCATCTTCATTGCATCAATCTGTGTAGCTACAACATCACCCACAAAGAGCAGTTTGGCATCGCTGTGGTTTACGATGTTGTGAATCTGGTCTGGCATGAATTCATGCAAGATAGGTACGGCAATAGCACCATAGGTAAGGGTAGCAAGGAATGCTACAGCCCAGTTTGCGCTATTTCGACCGCAAAGTGCTATCTTGTCGCCTTTTACTACACCAGAGTTCTCAAACATGATGTGTAGCTTCTCAATTTTGCGTGCTACATCATGGTACTGCAAGGTTGCTCCCTTGTAGTCTGTCAGAGCATCCATATCCCAATGGTCTACGATGCTCTTTTGGATTAGGGCGTTAAAGCTTGGAATCTCCATATTCTTGTTATTTAACGATTTGCTTTTTTTATATTTTTCTCGTACTGAAGTCCGTTTGCTGATGATAGACCTTATCTGCTGATGGTCTGTCAGCAGATAGGGCCTGTCTCTAGATTGCGTTCTGATAGAGGTAACGCTTGATAGACTTCTTGGCTGTCTTTTCAAATTCCTGATCATGAAGTTTGATACGTGACACCTTAGCAAAGCTAGGCATCTGCATGTTCAGTTCCTGGCGGTTCTGCTCCATGATGTTCTCCAGGTCTTCGTCTGTAAAGCCGAGGTTGTTAACTTCTTCCATATCCGGATGAACCAGAGCTACTAGCTTGTCATCGCTCTGTATTACGATGCTCTCATTGACCATAGCCATGGAGTTGAGCTTGTCCTCAATCTCTTCCGGATAGATGTTCTGTCCGTTAGGTCCCAGCAGCATGTTCTTGCTTCTGCCTCTTACGAAGAAATGTCCGTCGGCGGCCATCGTTGCCAGGTCGCCTGTATGGAACCATCCGTCTTTATCTATTACGGCATCTGTTGCCTCCTGGTTCTTGTAATAGCCCTTCATCACATTGATGCCGCGGCAAACCAGTTCACCGGCTACGTTCTCCGGGTCATCGCTCAAAACCTTTACCTCCATGTGCTTCACGGCAACACCACAGCTTCCTGCCACATAGTTGTCCTGATGGGCAAAGGTGATAAGTGGAGCAGTCTCAGTGGTACCATATCCCATTGCGATAGGGAAACCTACGCTGATGAAAAAGTTCTCTATCTCCTTGTTGAGCGGAGCACCACCCACAACAACCTCGTAAGGACGTTCGCCAAACTTTCTCAATACAAACTCGCGAACCTTCTCCTTGATGCGCTTATTGATGACAGGCATGTTCATCAGCAGTCGTGCACGGTTGGTTTGGATATGTGGGAATACTTCCTTTCTTACAATCTTGTCTACTACAAGCGGCACCGCATAGAGGATGTCTGGCTTGATTTCTGACAACGCCTCTGAGATGAGCGTTGGGCTCGGCAGACGGGTAAGGAAGAAGATATGGTTACCCAATACTATATTGAAGAGAAATTCTGTCATGAGTCCATACATGTGAGCCATCGGAAGGGTAGAAAGGATGTTGCAGTTCTTACCTGTCTTAGGTTTCACTGAATCGATGAGGTAGTCGAGATTACCCCAAAGTGCTCTGTATGGGAGCATCACACCTTTTGAGAAACCGGTAGTTCCACTGGTATAGTTGATCATCGCCAATTCTTCAGGATCGTCTACGTGATACTTCACGTGTTCTGGTCTGAAATACTTAGGATATCTGTGTCCGAACATTGCATTGAGGTTCTCGCGCGCATAAGTCAGTTTCTCAGAGCGCGAGATGACAAGCGAATTGTCCGGAAGATAGATGATTCCTTCCAGCGAAGGCATCTCCTCTGGTGTTATCTCTGTAGCTACCACGTCACCAACGAACAGAAGTTTGCTTTCGCTGTGGTTCACGATGTTGTGAATCTGCTCAGGCTTAAATTCGTTCTGTATAG
>ERZ859732.193-NODE-193-length-25517-cov-15.961079_pt1 | contig 25517 bp, 21 predicted proteins | sample MGYA00510123_ERZ859732 | MGnify/ENA primary metagenome ERZ859732 (study PRJEB30046, sample SAMN00715133) | human gut metagenome | study: EMG produced TPA metagenomics assembly of the A metagenome-wide association study of gut microbiota in type 2...
TGTTTCTTGCCTTGTACCATAATTTGAATAATTTAAATTCACGGTGCAAAGGTACAAAACTTTATCTAGGCACACAATACGGCATTCACCGAATACTTACACATCAAGAACTCTACCCTTTACGCAGCGAACTAACTTGCTCTGGGTATATGGTGGGCGCTGGAAGTGCAAGCCTCGCATGACACCATAACTACTCATTGACTCGTTATCTTGGCAGAAGTGAACACTGTGTCCCAAGATTGGGGCAACCTTCTCATCAAACTCTCGCTCGCTAAAGCTCTCGAAGAAGTAGCCACGAGCATCACGGAAGAGGCGTGGCTCTATAATGAGAACGCCTTCAATATCTGTTTTGATTATATTCATTGTTTTATCTTCTCATTAACTTTGCTGCAAATTCAAAGAAATCTGCAACATTATCAACGTATTCTTTTCAGCTGGGGCTTAAAATCGTCAGGAACTTGGAAAGACCTTGTTCTTGGTGCTATATTGCCTGTCTCGTACCATTTTGCGTGTATTTTACCATCTGCACCTGGTGTAAGTGGAATCTTATCCTTTTCGTTACTTAATCCCCAAACAGGAGATTCTTTACCTTCCATAAAACAAAGGCCTGAGTCATACCCCTTAGGGCTATCGACACATCCATACATATAATTTAAAAAGAGTAACTGACCTATTTGTTGCGTACTTAAATAGGGGCGCTTAATATTGGCCGAAACAGTTTTTCTTGCAACTATATTTTGATGTATGTCTATCCATTTCTTTTCTGTTAGTGACTTCTTAATAGAGTACCAAGGTAACTTTCTACGACTAGTAATGCTAAACCCTGACAACCTCAAAGTTTTAATCCTCTTGTTGATACTTTTGGCGCCTCCAAACATTCTGACGGCAAGACTGACAGCCTCGCTGGAAAACGTTTTGGTACTTGCTATTTCTTTGGCTGTATCGACAATATCATCCTTGCACCATAAAGCATCACCTTGGTGATAATAATTATAGATTGCTTCCGAATCTTCTTTTGTATAAGAGAACGAATATAGATAGCCCCTTAATATACCTTTCTTTCCTACATGATAGGCATATCCTTTTTGTTTGCCAGGACGTTGAAATGGCTGAAGACCTATCACGTCAATCTTGTTAGAAAACACACCAAAAGGATACTTGGAATCTTCGCTTGCCTCATTAGACAATATCGCATAGATGTATCCTACATATTCCTTGTCCTCAGTCTTGGGCTTGTATGTATCCGTATCTTTGTCGTAATCACACATGGCAAAAAACATAGAGATATCAATATCAGAAGTGACATCCAACACATCTGTTTTCAATCCATAATGCTGTGCCAATCCAACATAATCAACAACATAGCCACACTCTTTGAAATGCCGAGTTACATCAAACTGCTCCAAGAACAGACGGAATTCAGCAATACGAACATGTTCTACGAAAATCTCCTCCTCTGTAAGTTCTTGACGATAAAGCGAAGGCAGACATGTTCCATGATATTTTCCTTGACCACGATACAGAACACCATAGTCTAATGATGTAGGAAGTAATATGAAGCCTTTCTTTCCTGCCAATTTGACTTGCTCGAATTGTCCTTCCTGAGGTATAAACTCAGGATGATGTTTATAAAAGTATGCTCGTGACTTTTCATACCATACCAGATCATCCTTCAATTCCTTGCACGAATCATAATGTCTTTCGGGTGGAACCACACAAATTGGATGAAATATAAAATCTTTTGCTTCCATAGCTTCAATAACTTTATCTAGATTTTATTTCTATAAATCTACATCATGCAGAATGGACTGTAACCGTCTATATCTTCACACACCCTCAGAACAACTATCGGTCCAGAAGCAACCGCTGCCCATCTGCTTTATCCCACAAGTCTATTCAATTCTTTGACATAAGCAGAAAGTTTCTAGAATTCGCTTGCCCATACTTCTATTGTTTTTTCCCATTCACTCTTTGCCTTATCTGCTTCACGCATATCAATTGCTTCTTGTAAAAGTGTAATACATGAACTGTCCCCCATATCATGAAGAATATTTGCCTTATTCCACATAAACGAACTCTTATAGCCTTTATCAGCTATTCCGGCTATCGCTTTATCTATATAGTCCAATGCTTTATCATATTTCTCAAGCTTATGACAGAGTTTCGCCATGTCCTGCAGAAAGAAGGAACTCTCTTTATTATCAAAATACTTGGAAAATAGCAAAGCATCCTCTAGTTCCCCAGCATCCATCAACAATTCCAAGTAACGTTTACGAATATAATCTTTTGGGTACTTCCCATCATTCTCTTCCAATTTCTGTAAACCATAATATTCTTTAGCTGATGCAAGAATAGCCTTTGCCTTGTCAGTATTCTTATCCTCTTCAAGTTTATATTCAGCAGCTTTTAAATTTGCATACGCTTGAATATATGCCCTATCAGAATGAATAGAAGGCGGTTCCTGTAATGCCTGTAATGCAAAACGCATAAAATCGGGATTCTCGTAAGCCAAAGAGAAAGCAAATCTACCTAAAGTTGGGACTGCTTGATTAGCAAATGTCACCAGTGAATCAATGATGACTCTAGCAAAATCATCAAATTTGTCCTCAATATATTTCTTTGCCAAATCTTTATAGTCTTTTTTTGAAAGAAAATCAGAATAGCATGCAAGTATGATGGTTAACGGAACAGATATACCTTTTCCGAAGTCATCCATAATCATTGCTACATATTCCCTAGCCTTTTTTGTATCAGACGGTCTAGATGAATGAAAAGCCTTGGCAAGTTGAAGTAAGGTGGCATACTCTTTTGGTCTAACATCTAATGCTTGGTTAAAATATACTTTGGCATTATCTAAGTCCCACAATTTCTTATAAAGCTTGCCAATATGATGAAGAAGTTCAAACCTAATATTATTATTTATTTCTTGATTCATAACATCATTCATATTTGCAATCATAGCCTTAGCCTTTTTCTCAAATTTATCCTTTGCCGTTGCTGATAGTTCAATCTCGTTTTTTTCAACCAGTAACAGACAATCATACAACGAATCTGCAGGATGCAACACCAGCTTATTCAACTTTTCGATATATTTTCCAGAATCACTAAAGGTGTTTTCTGCTTGAAGTTGCGAATAGAGTATCACTTTCTTTTGCGCTTCAGATGTATTGGAGTCTTGATATACCTTTTCTACATAATCACCATTGCAATAGAATAGGGTAAAGAACTGAATATCCTTAAGGCGGTTCTTTACCTCCAAATAAGCTGTCAACTTCTCCGCAAAAATAGGTTTGTTTGGCTGTTGGTGAACATATTTGATTGCATCCAATACAATCTGATGAAGTCTGTATGAATAAGCATCTGCCTGTTGAAGTATGGAATATTTACGAAGATATGTCAAGTGAATCTTACTAACAACACTTTCAAAATATTCAGAAGCTATTGTCAGGTTATTCATATATCCCAAGAGATCCAGGGATTCTTTATACCTTTCGTAAATCCTTCCAATAATGCGTTCCGAGATTCTTTTGTTTCTATCATCTTCCAAATCTTGTAGTGCACCTTCTTCCAACAAATCATCTACAGAGAAATCACCCTCTTTGATCAAGGAACAGACCATTGTGACAGCTAGAGGATAACCTGCAGTTAACTTGATGAGTTTATCTCTATCTATGTTGGTGATGTTGTCCAAGCTAAAACTATCAATGACATTCCCTATAAGATCTTCCTGCATATAAGGAAGGTTATAAGTTTGTTCTGTATCAAACTGCTGTTTTAGAGTTGTTACTATGCATCTTGACTCATGCTTGTTAGCGGTATTGTATTCATCTCGAAATTGAAGAACATTATCATTCAAGTTGTCAACAATGACCAAGCATTTATAATTTTGCAAAACAAAACGTAAATTCACATCATAAGCAAATTGACACAATTTGACAGAATCCAAATCTTTGTAGTCGTTACCATCCACCCAAAATACAGCTTCAAAGTTTTGACTTATGTCTTTTGCGACTTGCTTTGCAAATTCAGTTTTTCCGATTCCGCTGACACCCACGATTTCTACCAAAGGCTGTTGCCTCAATTTTTCTTGAAGCGCCTTTGTTGCTTGCAGTCTAGCCACATAATGTATCGAAGATTGAGGTATACAGTTCTTCTTTGGGAAAAGCGTATAAAATTGATATCCTTCAGAAAGAAACTGCCATACATCACTACATCTTGGATTGTTGACATTATCGTAGATGGTTTCTGCTATTTTCTCTGCATCATATATTTTGACTTCAAAAGAAGGCGATTCCGTGCTTATCTTCGCCACTAAGCCTGAATGTTGGGCATCTGTAGCTCGCTGGTTGGAGAATAAATACAAAATCTCACACAAAGGATTGTTTCTCTTGGTCCCTTGGATATCATTCATTGGCTTCTCCAAGTCATTCTTTGTGAAATAATCTGTATCAGTACCGCTCTGACCGACAATTTTACAGTCATCAGTCTTCACATCGACAGCAAATGACACTGGCTTGCCATTCAAGTTACATCCTTTGTGCAAAACAGCATCATTGAGAATGAGACTCAACAAGACCTTGCATAAGTCTTCAAATTGAGTTCCATTAAGACTTGAAAGGTCTGTGACTATTGCACTAATAAAATGTTTGGCAAGTAATCTTGTTTCTTTCTTCTCCATACCTTTTGTTACTTACAAATATTTTCCTCTCACTTCATTAAGTTTTTCAATGAAGTTGCTGACATATTTTTCTTCAACCTCTATCTCATCTACATTTTTCAGCAGTTTGAACATCATTTCTATATCCGATATTAATTCTGCCTTAAAGTCTATTATCTTTGCAGGATCTACATTCATAAGAATTTCCCACAACACATAGAATTCTTGATAGGATCGACTGAATCGAGTAAGATTCTTGACATTGAGAATTTTATTAAAACTCTCTTTTGTCGTTTCTTCGTCCAGAAGTTCATTCATTATCATATTTATGATTTCTTCCGTCTTGTCCAAGGACTTTAAAAAACGTGCCTTTTCGAAAGGCTTCTCTTCAAAACTATCAAGTACATTCGTCAAAGCTGACTTGTTCTTCAAACGGCATGTAAATTTTTTCATACGATGATAGAAACCCAATACATTCCGAAAGTCATTGGTCTTCGAATTGTTATAGCACAAATATGCTAAAATAGTTACCAGTTCCTCATTCTCCATTCTATCACATGATCTTCCATTGTCATCTACCTTAGGTATTTTAAGATAGAACCAAGAAGAATATGTTTTAGTTATCATCTTGATTCTTTCTATCACTTCTCTATCTGTGACAGAATTCCACATTTCAAAAGTATTGGCACGTATTGGATACGGCTTATTATTCAAACGGATAAACAGGTCTGTTGGCTCAAAATTTGGATTGACCTCTTCTTGTATCTCGATTTCATCAATGTCGAAATCAAGAATCGTATCCTCAACCTTATCTATGATGTCAGAATACTTATGATTATTGTAGTCTTTTAGTATCCTCAACCCCTTTAATTTAAAACTGTTGTTGATGGAAGGAACCAAATTTCCGTCTTCATCTTTATATTTTCGCCCCAAGAATCCGATTATAGAGAGCAGACGTTGCTGACCATCAATAACTTCACGAATTCCATCATTACGTACATATATGAATAGAGGTGGCAATTTGATACCTAATATAATACTCTCTATGATAGACGAGGCTTTACAGACATTAATCTTCTCTTGGCGCTGATAAGATGGGCGTATCAGATACTTTTCAGACTCCACTTCACGAAGAATCTGGTCTATCGGTTTAGATGCAGGATTTGGCTTGGAAATTCTTAAGCTTGACAATTTGTCCATGGATAGTTCTGCATCCTCTTCTGTCTGCTGCATATCCTTTATTTCCCTAGAAAAAGCTGAATTTTTCATATAAGGTTCATAGTTGAACCCGTAAAGCTCTGAGAAAAAAGAAGCAGTGTCTTGAAAACGGGCAACAATATTGCCATAGTAATGATCAGAATCCGTATCATACTTATCATAATTGCCCATATAATGTTTGCTTATCAACTCCGCTTGCTCATATAAAGAGAATGTAACATCATTGTGTCTCAAGACTGAAATAGCCCAAATCAAGCATTCATATACATTGTTATTGCCATTCTTTACGATGTCACGAACTGTTTTTATGTCATCAAGCAGTTGTTCTTTGATATTTTCAACACAAACACCATTCTCGCCTAACTCTTCAACAAATTTATCATAAAGCATTTCTATCAACAGGTTTTTACCAGAATCGGCGTATTTGGATATTGGAATCTTATCCAATACCAATAGCTTACGAAGCTCTGTTACCATATCGACAATTAATTCTTTCTGCGATTTGTTCTTATTGGCGAAAAAACAGTTCTTTACCAAATCATATATTTCATGATCGTTCTTCAGTCGTTTCTTGTAATATTCGGTCATGTCATCATCATCATATTTGGCATTGTCCACTTCCGACTGGTTAAGAGGGGTGATACCAGAATTGTATCTGCGGAAAATTTCTTTCTTGACCTTATCCTCAATTTCTGGCTCCAAGTCAGGCATTCCGATTATTTCAAATTCAAAGATACGTATCTTCGTATCGTCAAACAATTGACTAAACTCGGGCTTCAATGTGCTATATTTATAGCCTTCCAAAGCTTTCAACTCCATGAGGCCTGATGGGTGAAGAGAAAAGTCATCTTCCTTGAAGCGTTTTATTGTTTCAAATCTTTGTCTTCCGTCAATCACTTCCACCTGTGTTCCTTTTTTATAGAATACTATAGGTGGAATTTCTGTGCCAAGAAATATACTCTCAATAAAGAACGACCTTTTATCCTTTTCCCAAACATAGTTTCTCTGGTAATAAGGGGCATAGTTTATTCTTCTTAAGTATCTGCCGCTTAACAAAGTAGCTACTGATACAGTACGGGCATCTTTACGTAAATTGTTCGTAAAAATAGAAGCTAATGATATGTTGTTGTCGGTACTCATTTTTTATCTATTGTTATTTTCTTGATATCTTCAACCTGAACAGTGTAAGTATAAATACTATAGCCTGTGGAAGAATCAATACTGTTGTTTGTTGTTATAGTCTTTTCTACTGTTTCAAATTGTGAAAGAAAAAGTAAATCATGCAAGAGATACATAAACATTTTCGTTAAATTCTCTGTGTTTGCATTACTTTTCTTGCAAACGATGGAGAAAACAATATCTTCATCGTATTCCATCTTGAAAATGCAATTCATATTCTTGACCTCCATCTCTTTCTCATGTGCGTCCTCGAAATTATCACATACAAAATTGACAAACTCAACAATATGTGGAGATACAATATCATAAAAGTTTTCTATTCTGATGATAACATCATCACCAATTTGAAAGCGATTGATGATTTCAAATTTATGAATAGGTGATAAATGTTTCAACAAATTGTATTCAGATATAAGCCTTCTTGACTTTCCTGCATATGTTGAATGGCAATTATAATAGATAAGAAGCAACTCGTCATCACTCAATTGGGAACGTATAATTTTGATATACTTCATCTTGGCATTACCATTACCACCATTTAATGGACAAGAATCTGCAATTGTAAGGAGCCTATATAATGTTCTGAAATAATGAGATATATCTGAACGATTTGATACAAACAATTTACAATACTCGTCTATGGCATAAGCATAGGCTTCTATTGATGACATATTCATCAAGCGCTCTTGCAGGATTGCTTCCTTAAGTCTCTCTATAACAGAGCGTAATGAATGGCCAGAATCTTTATCTGATATTTTGTCCTTTACCTGCGTATAGATATTGAAGTAAGAGTAAAAAGTGCTTTCATATTGCTGAAGAGCCATCGTGTCTAGCTGACGCTGATTTACATCTCTCGACTTCTCTAATTCTTCCACTTGTTTGCTAAATTCTTCAATCTGCTGGTTTAGGGCATCTTGATTTGTCTTCACATCTTTCTGTTGCTCCTTTAAGGCAATGAAATATAGCAAAGATGCTGCAAAAGCAAGTAATGTACCGATTACTCCACCAACGAAATCACCAAATTGCCCTATAATTGTCTCATCAATTGTACCAGAGAATTTCCAACTACTGCAAAATAAAAATACTAAAGCAGCAATGACTAATCCGATTACAGATGTCAAGACAATGACAAAGCAAAATGTCTCAGAAAAAAATATTTTCTTCAGTTTTTCCATTGTGTCAATAAAGATACATTACCGGAATTCTACTAAATTTATTTTTTTGCAGTATCATCAATACTGCGTCACCTCTATATTACAAGTAATTACACCTATCATTTCTTTGACGAAGTTATTTTTGCTTCTCATTGCTGTATCGCTCTGCACTAGTTACCACTCGAATGAGGAGTATTAGTTCAACTCAACTATTAAACAGAGACAAAGGCTTCACACCTTCTGTGTCAGCATATAAAGACAACATTTCTGTTATGAATGCACCTATTAAAGTAACTATAAAGAAACATATCCCTTTAAACAAACTACTTTCAAGAATGTATAGCAACGTTTCCATTTTTATGCAACAAAATCATTCTACAACTCAATTTTCTTCAACAATTTCCAATAAATTTCTACTTATCGTAAGCGTGGCACCACTGATATACTTAATCTCGCTGCCAATGACGGCTTTCTTTCCATTATAGCTCTGCACGTATGCTTCCACACCTTTCATGCTGCCTGACACCACTCTCACTTTGATACCTTTCTTCAAAGGAACAGGGGCAGCAGTGACAGGCTCTTCATCATTCTCAACAAAATATCGATAGTTGGCAATAACCTGGTCGGGAATTTGATATATTTTCCTTTGACCAGGCATCGTCAGCATCTTATACACATCCGAACGGAAGCGGATATTGTCAAGTTGTCTCGGAGAAACATTGCAAAAGATGAAAGTGGAAAGAAATAGCTTTTCTTTCACTCTTCGCTTATTGGAACGCTTGTCTATACAAACTACTTTTACCTTGGGAATCCAGTAATCAAACCAAACATGATTGTGATTAAGATTGCTTCGTATAGAATCAGCTATTCTCGTTTCACAATTCACTCTCACTACAGCCACATACCATCCTGCATCAGCAGGTTTTTCAAGCCCTTCATTAGGCGTTTTGGGAGTCATTTTCTTAGCTTTTTCTTCACTTTTTGCCACGGCTTCGCCGTCGTCCCCTGCAATAGTGGACGTAACCTGTGCTTGTATATTTGTCTCTTTCATCATGCGAATCAAGTTCGTTTTTTGATGTCGATTATCTGAATCTCTACATAAGAGACACAGATTCTTCTTGCAAAAATACGAAAAATGTTGGAAACTAGCAAATTATGCGTGTTAAAAAACTAGTATCACACCACGAAATTCAACATTTTTTTAGCATTCTTTTCGTACGCAATTTTCTAAGTCGTTGATAGAACGAATGTTTTAGGCATTTCTGTGCCTCTTATGTAAAGATTCAGGAAAATTGGTTCATTTTAGTTCATTTTACAAAATCCCCTTTTTTATTCACTTTTGTGGCTTATAGTGCAGCCAGTATCCTGGCGTTGGCATCATCCACTTCTGAGCTTTTGATGGAGCGGAGATAGAAGGAACTGGAATAATGACTCTGATGTTTTCTTGCTTCTTGACATAATACGTATATATTTTTGAAATTAATAAAAAATGATAGGGACACCTCTGTCTCTATCAAAGAAACAAAGATGTCCCTATATATAGTAAGGTATCAGAATCGATAGTTTGCACATCCCCGCTGTGGCTGAGCTATCAACAAATATTACTTCTTCTCTTCCAGATGCTTCTTCACGGCATCCTCGATATCAGCCTTGTAATTCAAGCCGTAAAGGCGATACAAATCCTGCATGTGGAGCATGCGAGGAAAGAAGTTCTCAAGGTTGCGCTTGTCCTTGGCGGTCCACTGAACCTCAGAAAGGGCGGCAAGTCTTGGCAACAACTCCCATTCCAACTTCTCAGCATCCTTCACCCACTCGGTCCAGATACACCCCTCGGCACCAATGATGTTCTTCTGCTCGGCAGGAGTCAACTTATCTGAGCAAGGCTCCAGATCATATACTCGCTGGATGCTAGGAATACCCTCTATCTTGTTGATGCGAGGATTGCTGAAATAGAAATTGGTGATAGGAGCTACGATAGTAGGATGACCCTCACGGGCTGAACGGATGCTGGCATTCACGCTGGTCCAACCGCAAACGGTGATGTCCTTGGATGGAGTTCCTGCCAGAATCTCATCCCAACCCATCATCTTGCGGCCACGGTCTCTGATTAGCTTCTCTATCTCGCCCATGAACCAGGTCTGCAACTGCTCTTCCTTGCTGTGCTTAGGAAGTTCCTGAATGCCGAGCTCCTCTATCTTCTTCTGGCAGTTCTCGCATGCCTTCCAGCGGTTCTTAGGGCACTCGTCGCCACCAATATGAATATAGGTGGATGGGAAGATGTCCATAATCTCGTTCATCACATCCTTGGCAAACTGAAGGGTCTTCGCCTTGCCGGCACACAGCACATCCTCGAATACGCCAAAGCGGGTAGCCACCTCGTAAGGACCGCCCGTGCAGCCCAACTCTGGATAAGAAGCCAGGGCAGCCAGCATGTGACCCGGCATATCCACCTCCGGAATCACGGTGATGTATCTGTCGGCAGCATACTTCACGATTTCGCGAGCCTCATCCTGGGTGTAATAGCCCGATACAGGAACGCCATCAAACTCATTCTTATTGGTTGGCAGGATGGTTTCCTTGCGCTTGGAACCTATCTGGGTAAGCATCGGATACTTCTTGATTTCAAGACGCCAGCCCTGGTCCTCGGTAAGATGCCAGTGGAAATAGTTGATGTTGTGCATCGCAAACACATCAATCAGCTTCTTGAGATAAGGAACGCTGAAATAATGGCGGCCTACATCAATCATAAATGCACGGTAGGCAAAGCGAGGCGCATCCTTCACCTCAACGGCAGGCAGGGAAACGCTCTTCACACCCTTGGCGATAGGCAAAGCCTTCATTACGCTCTGGATGCCGTAGAAGATGCCCACATGAGAGGTGGCAGAAATGGTAATGCCCGCCTTGTTCACCACCAGGGAATAAGCCTCTGATTTCGGGTCGCCGGAATTCAGAACCAGACGAATCTGCTTCTTCTCCTGCCTGTCGGTGGTCTTCACCTCGATACCGGTTACCTCCTTGATGTGAGATGCCAGGAGTTCGGCATCCTTCTTCTGCTTCTCATCGCCGGCAGCGTAATAAATAGTTGTCTTTGCAGTGATTTTAAACGGAGCTGCCTCCACCTCCTTCACCTGCTCTGGTAAAGGAACGATTTGCCAACTTCCCACGTTCAAATCCTTGGCAGAAAGAGAAAGGCTTGCCAAGAGAGCCACAGTTAGAATGATTCTTCGTAACATAAATTTTTGAATAATAGGTTTTAAATTAGTGCAAAATTACGATTATATCTCGAAAGAATGGCATTCATTCTACAGAAATATCGACTTATATACCAAAATTAACCTATTTTTGAATTTTAAAACCTATCTTACCGATATTTTGTTGTACCTTTGCAGAAATAATCGACTTATAATGATAAACAATTGATATGAAGAAACTGTTCCTGAGCGCTGCCCTCCTGGCAGCATCTCTGGCATCCCAGGCCCAGCAGGGTCCGCTGTGGATGCGCTACCCGGCCATCTCGCCTGATGGCTCTACCATCGCCTTTGCCTACAAGGGCGACCTCTATTGCGTTCCTGCCCAGGGCGGCGAGGCACGCCAGTTGACTACCCATGCCGCTTATGACTCTCAGCCTATCTGGAGCCCCGACGGCAAGAAGATAGCCTTCACCTCTACCCGCGAAGGCAGCATGGATGTGTACATCATCTCTGCCAAGGGCGGTGCACCTACCCGACTCACCACCCACAGCGGCAAGGAAACTCCTATCGCTTTTAAGGACAACGACCACGTGCTCTTCGCTGCCGACATCATGCCTACAGCCCAGAGCATTCTGTTTGCATCCAAAGAGTTCTCGCAGGTTTACGAGGTAAGCACCCAGGGCGGTCGTCCTAAGCTGTATTCCGTTCTGCCGATGGAAAACATCAGCATCAACAAGAACGGACAGGTGCTCTACCACGACAAGAAGGGTTACGAGGATGCATGGCGTAAGCACCACACCTCGCCTATCACCCGAGACATCTGGATGCTCGACAACGGAAAATACCAGAAGCTCACCACCTTCAAGGGCGAAGACCGCAACCCGGTATGGGCAGCCGATAACCAGAGCTTCTATTATCTGAGCGAGCAGGATGGTTCCTTCAATGTATATCGCCGCAACATCGCCAGCGGAAAGGATACCCAGATAACCCACGAGAAGAAGAATCCTATCCGATTCCTCACCTCTTCTAATGATGGTCTGCTCTGCTATGGTTTCGATGGCGAAATCTATACCGTAAAGGAAGGCGGACAGCCTCAGAAGGTGAACATCTCCATCACCACCGACAATGAGGAGCCTAGCCTCATCCGCCAGGTGCAGTCGTGGGGAGCCACCGAGATAGCCCTTTCTCCTGATGCCAAGGAAGTAGCCTTCGTGATGCACGGCGATGTATATGTTACATCTACAGAATACAAGACCACCAAGCGCATCACCGATACTCCTCAGCAGGAGCGCAACCTGAGCTTTGCCCCAGATGGAAGAAGTCTGGTCTATGCCTCTGAGCGCAACGGCGTATGGCAGATTTTCCAGGCTAAGATCAAGAATGAGAAGGAAAAGAACTTTACTTACTGTACCGATATTGAAGAGGAGCAGCTTACCAAGACCAACATTACTTCGCAGTATCCAGCCTTTAGTCCGGATGGCAAGGAAGTGGCTTTCTATGAAGACCGTGCCGCCCTCCGCATCATCAATCTGAAATCGAAGGAAGTGCGCACCGTGCTCGACGGCAAATACAATTTCTCTTATGCCGATGGCGACATCTGGTTTGAATGGAGCCCAGACAGCAAGTGGATTATGTGCAGCTACATAGGCACCGGCGGCTGGAACAACACCGACATAGCCGTGGTGAAGGCCGATGGCAAGGAGGTACATAACGTAACCGACAGCGGCTACAGCGACGGCAACGGAAAATGGGTGCTCGGCGGAAAGGCAATGCTCTTTGAGAGCGACCGTGCCGGATATCGCAGTCACGGTTCATGGGGAGCAGAAAACGATGCCTATCTCATGTTCTTCGACCTCGATGCCTACGACCGCTTCCGCATGAGCAAGGAGGAACTGGAACTTGCCGAGGCTAACAAGGACCTGAAGGAGAAGAATGCCGACGAGAAGGAGGAGAAGAAGAAGGAAGAAAAGAAGAAGAAGGAGGAGAAGACTGGCAAGATAGAGGTGGATAAAGTAAAACCGCTGGAGCTAGACTTCGACAACTGCCGCGACCGCATCGTCCGTCTCACCGTCAACTCATCCAACATGGGTGATGCCATCCTCGACACCAAGGGCGAGAAGATATATTACCAGGCTGCCTTCGAAGGTGGCTACGACCTCTGGTGCCACAACCTGAAGGAAGGCAGCACCACCCTGATGATGAAGGGCATTGGTGGCGGCGGCTTCGTTGCCGACAAGGACATCAAGAACCTCTTCCTCTGCAACGGCAGCAGCATCAAGAAGATAGACCTGGGCAGCAGGGCTACCAAGAACATCGCCTTCGAGGCTCCGTTCAACTACAAGCCAGCCGAAGAGCGCCAGTATCTCTTTGACCATATATGGCGCCAGGTGGACGACAAGTTCTACGATCCTAACATGCAGGGCGTAGATTGGGCATACTATCGCAAGGTATATGAGAAGTTCTTACCTTATATTAATAACAACTTCGACTTTGCCGAGATGCTGAGCGAGATGCTGGGCGAGCTGAACGCCAGTCATACGGGTTGCCGCTACTATGGTGGCACAGCATCGCTTTCTACCGCAGCCCTCGGTGCCTTCTTCGACCCTAACTACGAGGGCGACGGCCTGAAGATTCAGGAGGTAATCAAGCGTGGTCCTTTCGCCGTGAAGAAGAATGAGGTTACCGCCGGCTGCATCATCGAGAAGATTGACGGCGAGGCTATCAAGGCGGGCATGGATTACAACGCATTGCTCGATGGCAAGGCTGGCAAGAACGTGCGCCTCACCATCAGGAACACCAAGGGCCAGACATTCGATCTCACCATCAAGGCGATTTCGCAGGGCAACCAGCAGGAGCTGCTCTACAAGCGCTGGGTAGATAGAAACCGTGCCATCGTGGATAGCGTATCAAAGGGCAGAATCGCCTATGTTCACGTCAAGGCGATGAACAGCGAGAGCTTCCGCACCGTATATAGCGAACTCTTGAGCGACAAGAACCGTAACAAGGATGCCGTAATCGTGGATGAGCGTCACAATGGTGGCGGCTGGCTGCACGACGACCTCTGCACCCTGCTCAGCGGCAAACAGTATCAGGAGTTTGTGCCTCACGGCAAGGTGGTGGGCAAGGACCCATTCAACAAGTGGACCAAGCCATCCTGCGTATTGATTTGCGAGGACGACTACAGCAACGGTCATGGTTTCCCATGGGTATATAAGGAGTTGGGCATCGGCAAGCTGATTGGTACGCCGGTGGCAGGTACAATGACTGCCGTATGGTGGGAGACCTTGATGGACCGCAGCCTGGTATTCGGTATTCCTCAGGTAGGTTGCCGCGACATGCGTGGCACCTTCGGCGAGAACACCACCCTTTATCCACATGTAGAGGTGTATAACTCTCCAGAGGATTACATCACCGGTCATGATACCCAGCTCATCAGAGCCGTAGAGGAAATGATGAAGAAGTAAGGGAAGGATAAGTTCAATATTCCCCAGCCTGCATTGAAAAGTGGGCTGGGGATTTTTTATATATAAGCCCTTTATAATGCAGAAAATACTTTTTTTATTCACACACCTATTTTTCTCTAAAATAATTTGGCTGTTTACATATTTATTATTACTTTTGCCATGCAAATGCGTACTTTTAAGTGCGAAGAATATGAAGTAAACTAAAAGATTATGAACAATCTTTCAAAATCTAAATACATCACTTTCTGCCAATGTCCAAAGGCATTGTGGCTAAAGATGTATAAACCTGAAGAAATTGAGATAGATCCATTGACGCAAGCCCGTTTTGATGCCGGTACGGAAGTGGGAAATCTTGCCAAAAGTTTATTTGGCGAATATACGGAAGCGACAGTCTGCAAGATGACTGCCGACGGGAGTCAACGCCCCGACCTTCAGGCTATGATTGCCACAACCCAAAAACTGATTGCTGATGGGACGGACAACATTGCTGAGGCTGCCTTTATATACGACGGGTGTTACTGTGCCGTGGATTTACTGCACAAGACACCCCAAGGCTATGCCATATATGAGGTGAAAAGCAGCACCGACCTGAAGGAGCTGGAAGTGTATGCACAGGATGTGGCATATCAGAAATATGTGCTCACCAACTGCGGGCTTACCATAACGGGCACTTATCTTGTAAACATCGATAATGAATATGTACTTGACGGCAAACTCGATGTGAAGGGATTCTTCCGCATAAACGATATCAGCGAGGCGGTTGCCAACGAATATATCAAGGTGCCAGCCCTGGTAAAGGCTGCGAAGAAGGTGCTCGAAGGTGGAGAACCCAAGCAGGATTTGGCAGAATACTGCAAAAAGCCATACGCCTGTTCGTTCTGGAACTATTGCAGTCGCAATGTCATACCTTCGCCATCAGTCTTCAACCTGTACCGCATGTCTTTCAAGAAGGCATTGGAACACATGAACGAAGGCCGTCTGTCGTTGGAAGATATGAGACAGGAGAAACTCACCGACCTACAGCAGTTGCAGTTGGAATGCACATTAGGCAATACTTCCTATATCAACAGGAAGGCTATCGGTGAGTTCCTGCAGAAGCTCTCCTATCCGCTTTATTTCCTCGATTTCGAGACCGAGCAGACCGTGATACCGAAGTATCAGGGCACGCATCCATACCAGCAGGTCACATTTCAGTATTCGCTTCATTACATAGAGCATGAAGGAGGCGAATTGAAGCATCGTGAGTTTCTCGGCATATCGGGCGAAGACCCTCGCCGTGCTCTAGCCGAGCAACTTTGCAAGGACATCCCGCTCAACGTCTGCACCACAGCCTACAACAAGGCTTTCGAGTGTACTCGTCTGAAGGAACTGGCAGAGGCATTCCCCGACCTGGCATCGCATCTACTCAACATCGAATCCCATATCGTGGATCTTCTCGATCCGTTCCGTGCCGGCTATTACTATATGCCAGCCATGAATGGTTCGTTCTCCATCAAGAAGGTGCTCCCGGCATTGTTCCCCGATGATCCCGAACTCGACTACCACAACCTCAGTGGTGGTGTTCAGAATGGCGGCGAGGCAATGAGCATTTATCCTCAGATACAGTTTATGGAGCCAGAAAAGCAAAAGAAAGCTCGCCGAGCACTGCTAGACTACTGCTGCCTCGACACGCTGGCCATGGTGAAGCTGTGGGAGAAGCTGAGGGAAGTGAGTGAAGAATAATACTTTTATATAAATAATATTAACATTTTAATGATATTGAATTATGGCAACAAATATTGAAAAATTAATCATTTCACACAACAAGGATGCACAGAACAGAAAAATGGTTGCATTTTATGACAGAAAGTCAACAATGGAGAAGATGGGCATAGCTCGTAGCGAAACTGCTCATAGCGCATTTCTTGCCAATCTGCTAAAGAGCGACAATGGATTAGGATTAGAAGAATCCGCTATCATGTGGTTGCTTCATATTCTGATTGAACGAGAGGACAATGCCACGGCCTATAATAGCACAACTAGCAAATCACCTATTCCAACAGATGTTAAGGCTGCCGTACTCTCACAAACATTGAAGTACGATATTGAGGAAATAACAACAGAAAAAGTTATTGATGATGTTGCCCACAGTTATTTCGCTACTCAACCTCAATACAATAATAAAAAATGTGATGATCGACTTGATATTTATATCAAGCTGAAGGTAAACGGATTGAGCGTTAAATACTTAGAAATTGTCATTGAGAACAAAGTCCTTCAAGACGAAAATGGTCCAAAGAGTAAAAATAGTTCTGGATATGACAGTCTGTTTCAGACGCAACGCTATTACACTGCTTGTTCATACAATAAGTCATCTGTTACTGCCCAACTGTTTGTTTTCTTAACTCCTGACGAGGTTGAAGAAGAAACAAAAGCTAAGGACAAGCACTTTATCCAGATTTCGTACCAGGATGTTCTCGACACGATTATCATTCCTCAACTTGACAACAACATGCTAACAAGTAACGAACGCCAAGAACTGGAGAACTATGTTGATGCACTCAACTTGCCAACCCTCGACATTCAAGCCAAGAAACGTATAGTGATGGCTATGACAAAGGAAGCACGCACAGATAAACAGACATATCTGAAGAAAAATAAAGAACTCATTATTAATGTAATCAAGGCAAAGGAAAAAGAAGCCAGCAACTCATCCAGTCTTACACAGGAGGAACAAATCCTTGTGAGTTTTGCAGACAAACGCAAGAATTTGTTTGCAGCGCATGGTATGGACTTTGACACTATCAAACCTACCTATTATTTTGTGTTTATTACAGATGGAAATACCTACAGAATAGAACATTTGTGTACTGCTGATGTTGCGGTAAATTTCGTCAAACTATATTACAAATATAATTCAGGCTCAAGCATCGGACAATTAAACAACGATTTTGCCAATGTAAAGCCAAATATCTTCTCTGTATGTAATGTACAGAAAAATAATACGAACTCAGCTCTCTACGTCAAGATTGCCAATGGCGTATATTTTCCTAAAAACATTTGGTCTGGAAAAAACATTGAGGATGGAAAAGAAAATTACTTTAGTAAATTGCTCACAATGATAAATAAAACCAATAATGTCAGCAAGGATTTCAAATACGAAGTCATTAAATAGGCTAATCGTTCATTGTTGATTACACCATTCCTGATTTTCCGGCATCACATTCCGGTTCTTCCGAATAAAGAAACTTGGTGCAAAGGCAAAAAAGCATTACCTTTGCACCCAGTTTTATTCACTTAAGCAAAATACTACAGAAGATATGAATACAAGATTGACAAAAGAAGATCAAGCAATAATCAAGAAAGCCAGACGCAATAAGTGTTCTGGACCAATCTACAGCGAGGACGGACTTCGCTTGTTGAAAGTACTCGGCAATCCGGAGTTCGTTGAAGTGGAAGATGGTGTGAAGGCAATCTGTGACTATGCATTCCTAGGACTTAACAATCTTCATGATATGGTGTTGCCAGCATCTGTTGTCGACTTGGGCGAAGAAGCGTTCGCAAGCTGCCACAAACTCTTCAAGATAACAATGCCTGGAGTAGAATTTATCGGGAAAGAGTGTTTTGGTCTTTGTGATAATTTAAAGGAAATAGCCTTACCTGAGACATTACGCCAGATTAGAGCAGGTGCCTTTGCTTGCTGCAAAGCTTTGGAAGAGATAAATATTCCAAGTCACCTGAATATTATCGACATGTCTGCATTCAGAAGTTCCGGACTGAAAAGTCTCAACATCGTGATAAGTGATGACTGCAAGTGCTGTATTTATGACAAAGCCTTTGCAAGTTGCAAGCATCTGGAGTCTGTATATCTAAACAAGAATGTGAAGATTGTGGAGCGAATGGCGTTTGCCGACTGCACTTCACTAAAGACGATTGAGTTTGAGCAGCCGTCATTGACATGCTGTGCTGGTGAAATAAACGCAACGATGCTCATTGGCTGCACATCTCTCGAAAAGATTATAGTGCCAAAGAACAAGTACAACCATTACCCGGACTTCAACATCCAAGGCGATGAGTCTGCTCAGTTCGAGACTCGCGACTTCAATAGTCTTATAACTCCGAAAGAATAGACAGAGACTCTCGTTGGCACTATCTTTGAATAAGATAGGCTGCACTCGGCCATCTGAGAACAAGTTCTCATGGCGCTCGTTGGCACTATCTTTGAATAAGACATGATTGCAACTAAGATTGCAACTAAAAGTTGATTTTTTGTTGATTTTCTATGGCATAATTTTTTTATTTCAGAAAAATAGGGTAAATTTCGCGCGACAACATTTTAAAACATAAAGAAATATGGTGAACAAAAACGAAACAACAAACAGAGAAAAGAAGCCTATCATTAATAACGATGAGGCTTTGCGTCTTATCGACCTCATCCAGCAGGGCGACTCCAATGCGGAGAACGAGTTGGCAGAACTCGGTTCTGTCTTTATCAAGGCTGTGGCAAAGCAGTATGTGGGCAAGGGACTCTCTGACGAAGAACTCATTGCAGCCAGTCGTTACGGAATGTTACGTGCCAGCCATAAGTTCGACAAGTCTCGTGGCTTTACCTTTGCAGCTTATGCCGTGTGGTGGATGCGCCAGGCCATTCTGCAAGAGATTCACAAAAAAGAGAATAACAATTAAATACAAAGGATATGACATCACGAAAAAATGTTGGCGATATACGCCATCTGGTTGTATTAAGAGTTATGATAGAGGTTTGTGACACCGGATTGACTGATGATCAATACGGAGACCTGTTAGAATATCTCAAACATGATGAAGTACTTTGGTCTGACGAAAACAAAAACGACTTCTATAACGTAGCCACGAAGTTGGCTAAAAAATGGATTGAAAATTATAAATAGAGCACTTATGAAAATATATCTAAGAGTACATAAGGACCAAGGAAGCCATGTAGTCCACCTTTGGAGCAAGCACATAAAGGAACAGATTATAGAAACTGTGAACTTTGCATGCGACGACCATGACGGCTGCATTGGCGAACCTGCCCTCTTCCCCACATTCTGGCAGCAAGAGATTCATTCACGCCGCCTCTATGTTGGGAACCCCAAAAAGTGTAAATACTGGCTCAATTCTCCCATGTATGCACTCAGCTTTGTATGGGAGAAAGCCGATTTTGCCTTTGAGGACGACTATTATTGGCAGTGCGACCATGCAGGACTGCCGTATGCCTTCACGTGTCAGCCAAGAATAGACGACAGCTATACCGATGATGTCTATATCGGCTCATACGTGAAAGGCCAGACAGAGCCGCTTACTCTTCCAGGACTTCTCTTTGATCCTGAATATGAAGAGGATGGAGAAGTATTGGCTGACAATATGTTTGTTGAACTCAAAAAGAACAGAGGATGAACTCGCATTGATTACCGACGTTCTGAACGGCGGCGAAGCGCAGAACATCTTTCCTGATTTTCCGGCATCACATTCCGGTTCTTCCTAATAAAGAAACTTGGTGCAAAGGCAAAAAAGCATTACCTTTGCACCCTGTTTTATTCACTTAAGCAAAATAGAGTTATGACAATACTTGATAAAATTGCAGAATACATTGCAGGCACTCCCAAGCGACCTTTGCTTATCTGGTTTCACTCAAACAGCGAAATCGATGAGGCAAGACGCAGCATTGCGAGTCTTCCCGGATGTGCAACATGTGGAGACAACGTTTACGAAAAGGACGGCGCTGTTATCGAAAAGAAAAAGATCTCAGATAGTGAAGGTATCAGATTTTTCCTGTTCCATCGCTACTTTGAGCAGCTGAAGGCTCCATTTCTGAAATATGCTATCGACTTGATGAACAAGACAGGACTTCCGATTGTATATCTTGCCAACGACTATTCAAAGGAAGAAGAGCCGCAACTCAATGTCGCAGCATTTGATGAATGGGACTATAAGTAGAAACAATTGTTTTTTATCTGTATAAATACAATGGAGAAATATCATATAGGTCAGGAAATTCTGAAGGAAGTAAAGGCTAAGTTTCCTTCGGTGGCAGTCTTTGCCAAAGAACTGTGCAAATCCAGCTCTGCCACATACGAGATATTCGGCAAGACGAGTCTCGATACCGACTTACTGCTGAAAGTATCGAAGCTGTTGGACAGAGATTTCTTCCGCGAGTTCTCGGAGAAATGTCTGAACGGAGAAGTAGCAGTAGTAGATAAACAGACAGCAGAGAACTGCATCTCGCAGCTCTTGCCAGAAGATAAACTACATACAGTATCACCACCCCAAACAAAGGATGTGGTGGAAGAATATCTTCTGATACCTCGCAAAAAGCCGCTCGTAATATTCTATAGTGGGGCACGCAGTCGCAACCTACCCCGTTTTGTATGCAAAAAGGGTGAGGAAATATATGGCGAAGGCATGGTGAGAATAATAAAGCTCGAACCAGCAGAGCTGATGCATTTTGAACTTGGCGTGATGTCGCTCGCCAAAATGCCGCAGAAGGTGGTCGTGATAAAATGCACTATGGCAAGAGACTATAACTCCCATGTGCTCATTGCCGAAAGACTGGCGGAGGAGTCGGGAAAGCACGTCGTGCTGCTATGCCTTGACCCTATCCATATTCCTACGCTACCCAATGGAAAAGTAGTGCTGAAGTCACTTGCCGTATCAACCTTCAAATCTTGGAACAAACGTGCCCACATATTCATAGCCGATGATGCGGAAAAGCGTTTCGCTTACCTCATCGAACTGTACCAAGCCATTAAAGGCAAGGGATATATGGACAGAATATACGACAGCATAGGGGGCAACGAGAATTGGGCAGACAGCTTGAAAGACTTGCTGGCTGAAGCAAAGCTGAATCTCACTACTTTCGAAGACATTATGTTGGAAGAAAGCAGCGATAAGGACAATCGTCAGGTGGAATATCATCAGGTGAGCACCATTCAGCCTACTGTTAACGACTTGAATCGTCTAGAAGGGATTTCACATATCCGCACCCATCTGCGCTACCGCATGATTAAGGAGACTGGCAAAATATTCGAGTATGAGCCGATGAGTTTCGACCAAATGGAGGGATGCGAGAAGCTATAAAGTATCGAAATTATATCACAAACAATAATAGACAAAGGCAATGAAAATATACATGAAAGTAAAGAAGGATATAGCATATAATGCACCATATCCTTGGAACAAGTACATTAAGGAGCAAGTTCGTGAAACTGTGTCTAAAGCAAGCAGTTTTATGTTTGACGAAAAGTTTTATCCCATGTTTTACCAAGAGGATACACACTGCCACTTCATAACAGCTGCCAATGGTGAACGACACTTTCTGGATTTCTTTCTCAAATACGAACTTTGCTTTGTATGGGAATATGACGATTACGATAACGAAGATGACTACTTCGAGGTCGCAAGTGCAGCAGATGTATATTTAGATGAAGAAGACAATGTTAAGCCTTCTAAGGAATACGTCTATCTTGGCTCATACAAAGATGGACAAAGTGAGCCTCTTACTCTTCCAGGACTTGTATTAGACCCAAAGAAACATGGTGAAATCTTAGCTGACTGCATGTTTACGGATGAATTCTCTGATAGACAACTGAGACGAGTCTTTGAGGCAAAACTATAAGCTGCATGAGAGGAATATTTCATTTTTGGGCCATTGCCCTACTGGCATTGTTTACATGTTCTTCATGCCGGAACAAGTCACAGAACGCAAGTCTCGATAAGTCAATAGATAAATCTGACTCTATCGAGACTTATCACACTATCGTCTCTGACGACAGTCTCGTGACAGCCATCTGGTATGACACCGGCAAAGGTGGAACAGCACCCGACATTGACTGTGTGGTAAAATTCGAACCAGAAGATGGCGAGCAGCATGAAGAGCATCGTCCTCTGCTGCGTCTCGCCCACCCAAAGGACGACTACAGCCACCATGAGGTACGAAAGATAGTAAGTATCGACGATGAATACGGCAGTCGCTCATACATATTCTTCCTATCTGCCAAGGTAGGAAGTAATGAGTATGCCCATGATATCGTTGCTTTCAAAATAAGTGGTGACAGTTTGAGACATTTGTATAACTATAAAATCGATTGACAAGACATGGAATCAGATTTAGCTATCTTTGCATCCCAAATGCATAATATAAAAGTACGCTACCACATTGTGGGAAAACAAGAAGAGTTGCAAGAGATACATAACCTCTATCAGACTTTCAAACAGAAAGAACGCCCTGCTATGGAAGAAGACGAGGATGCTGATTGGGAAGGGAACATCATTTTAGCTCTTGGTGTTGACTATGGAACCAGCAATCTATGTGGCTATATCAAGAAATGTAAGCTTTCAGAAAACTTTCTCTATATAGAAGCGGATGAACTCGCATTGATTACCGACTTCCACATTCTTCTCAAAAATCGTTTCAAAGATTTGGAAATCTATTTCGCCACAGAAGACTCAGAAAACGAAATGTATGTAACTAATGATGCTGAAGGCAAGTATTTTCCAGACCTACCAGAGGAGCATTTCATAGCGCCATTAGATTATTGAGACGAAGTTTCATTAAGTTATTAACAAGAGACTATAAAATATACTATTGATTGATGTATGGGACCAAAAACATTTCTGGCAGCATTGATGTGTCTAATCATCGTTGCGCTCATGTGCTCACCCTTTTATCTCGTATGGTATGGTTTTACGACGGGTGGTCCAGTAATATTCCGAATAGTTTGCACCGTGACAGGTCTTATCTTATTGCGATTGTTCAAGCCGATTTCCAACCTTACGGGTAAGGACTACAAGTTTTTTTGAATACATTTATAACGCTTGCAGGCTGTGGGATTTCCAACAAAACCAATAGCCAAAAAAATGAGGGTGTGCCATAAACCTATGACACACCCTCTCGTATATTTACAGGCTTGGCATCTGAATCTCAGGAATCACCAGATCAGCCTCATCTTCTATCTTGTTGCTAAAGAACATACAATAATATATAGGCATATAAGTGATTCCGTTTTCTGTATAAACCTTCTGCTCATTGCTCAGCACCACAGCCTCATGAATATGATATTCCGGGGTATCCAGGAACTTATCAAGTGCACTATGCACTGTATAATCCTTACCCGACTTGATTTCCACAGGCAAGACTGTCAGGTTTCTGTAATCATCTATCAGATAATCCACCTCACCTTTCTGCTTGTTATCATAATAATGAAGCACATAACCATGGGCATGAAATTCCTGAGCTATGACCGACTCATATACAGCACCTAGATTCACACTCCGTTCATCCCTCAACACGGCATTGATATTCGTACCATAAAGTATACTGGTCAATAACCCCACATCATTCATATAGAGCTTCAGCAAATTCTTGCTCTCCGACTCTATCAATGGAAAACTAGGATTGCTGATAGCCTGCACCGACAAAGCTACCCCGGAATTCGTAAGATACTCAAATTCCTCAGCATAATCGCTAAACTGCTTATGCGCCTTCAAGCCTTCGATGTTCTTTACGATGATACGCTTTTTCTTATTTTCCATGTTCGATGGAATCATATCATATATCTTTCTGATAACAAGTTTGCGCTCATCATCATACTGCGATGCATCTATCTTATAAAGCGCATGAATATCCCGCTGAATACTTCGCACTTGAGCCATATTTCTATTTTCAAGAAATTTATTGACGGCATCAGGCATTCCTCCCACGAGCAGATAAATCTTAAACTGCTGGAGCATATAGTTATGCATCGACTCATTCAAGGCTTTCCTATCCAGAAAACTCTGCCGCATGCTCTCTATCGCCTCCTTTCCACACCCCATCGCCCACAAGAATTCCTCGAAATCAAGAGGATACATCTGTTGGACAGCGATACTGCCGATGGGCACAGAAGGGGTTTGCGACAAGGCGACACCCAGTTGGGAGCCACTAGCCACATATCGGTATTTACCATCCTCATTGAGAAACTTAAGCATGGTCATCAGGTGAGGATAACTCTGTATTTCATCAAGAAAAACCAGGGTGTCATCCTTACTTCCGAGATTGTTACCTGCCATAGCACCCAACTGCAAGTAAAAGTCTTCCTTGCTCCTTACTGTTTTAAAGATGCCATCTCCCTCTTGGTCTGCCTTGAGATTTATCTCAACAAAATGCTTGAAAAGTTTCTTTCCCACATATCTTATCAGATACGATTTTCCTATCTGCCTTGCACCATTGACAAGCAGAATCTTCAGAGGTTCGTGAAGGAGAAATTTCTCCAAATTTTCTGCAAATTTACGTTCTAACATAAGCCTTTCATTTAATCCGGTACAAATATACTCATTTTCAATTAATTACACAAGCTTTTAGGACTTTTTCTTTCATTTTAGGCTCAAAAAGAGGAATTATTCCGTTAAAATAGGGGGTAAAAAGAGGAATTATTCCGTCGAAACAGGGGATAAAAACAGGAATTATTCCGTTAGAATAGGTATCAAAAAGAGGAATTATTCCGAAAATTGTCTTATACATGAAAAGAGCGTGATCGCCAAACAAGGCAATCACGCTCTTTCGCTAATAACATTATAATATTCCGATGGGTGAAAGAAAAAACTTAGCAAACTTTCTTCTTGCGCTCACAATAGCGTTCGCATTGGGCACAGATGTCATATCCCAGCATGGCACCCA
>ERZ859732.194-NODE-194-length-25483-cov-3.005388_pt1 | contig 25483 bp, 21 predicted proteins | sample MGYA00510123_ERZ859732 | MGnify/ENA primary metagenome ERZ859732 (study PRJEB30046, sample SAMN00715133) | human gut metagenome | study: EMG produced TPA metagenomics assembly of the A metagenome-wide association study of gut microbiota in type 2...
CCATTTCGGGTGTTTTCTATAAATTTGTCAAGCCGCTTTCTGAACAGCTCCGGCTGACGTTTCTCTATAATGATTATGTTTTTCTTACTATTATAAAATACCTAAAATTTTAATTTGAATTCAAATTTTGTAATTTTTCTACGAAAACACACGTTATATTTTTTATATATAAACTTTATTCCTATCTTTGCATTATGTAACAGATAAATTCAACAAGTATGATAGCAGAATTCACCATTGAAAATTTTTTCTCAATAAAGTCTCCACAAAAGATAAGTTTTGAACCATCATCAGACACTTTCATGTCTGACGAGTATTCATATGAAGTTAAGGATGGTGTAAGGTTGCTGAAATTGGGTATCATCTATGGTGCTAACGCTTCCGGCAAGACTAATATCCTGAATGCTGTAGAATTTTTCAAAATGCTTGTTCTTAGGATGCCAAAAGACCGGAATGAGAAGACAGGGGTTGTTCCTTTTATGCTGGATGACACGTCAAGAAATGAAAAGACGAAGATGTCCATGGTATTCTACATCAATAAGTCGAAGTATATCCTTACTTTTGAATTGGACGCAAAATATATCTATTCTGAGACATTGATTGTTTACGACTCTGTTCGTCCTACCAAATTGTATAGCCGCAATTATGACGCAACAACAGATTCCACAACAATAGATTTCGGCGTAAATCTGAAAATGCCACGGAAGAGTCAGGATGTGATTTCCGGCAACACTATCAATAATTGCAGTGTGCTTGCCGCATTTGGCAAAAGTAATGTGGAACGCACCAAGTTGAACGATGTGTACGATTACTTTGCCAAACAGGTTAAAGATGTATTGGCTCCTGGTATGCTGCTTTCGGGATATATAAAATCACGATTGGATAAAGATGAAACAGGAGATTTAAAGAAGTTCATATTAAACTTCCTGAAAGCATCTGATTTCAACATAGAAGATGTTGTATTGCACGAAGAGGAAGAACTGATTACTCCGGAATTGGAGCAACTGATTCAGAATGCCCCTATTGATAATGAGGCAAAAGCTGAAATGCTTAGAAAAGGGAAAATCACAAATGCTGAATTGACTTTCAAGCATAAGGTTGGCGACAAACTATACGATTTGTCTGAAGAATACGAATCCAATGGTACAATGAGATTTTTAGGAATGGCCGTAATTCTGAACTTCTTGTTGAAGACCAACCGGTTTGTATCAATTGACGAAGTCGAGACAAGCATCCATTACGAACTGCTGGCTTATTTTATAAAAGTCTTTTTAGCAAACAGCGAAGGAACATCTCAAATGTTACTGACAACACACGACATCAATCTTCTTAATGAGGATTTCATTCGCCGTGACACAATATGGTTTACTGATAAAGACGAATATGGCGAGACTAAGATAGTACGTCTTTCATCTTTGGGTCTGCACAAGAATCTTTCCCCGTATAATGCTTACAAACAGGGTAAATTAGTTAAGCTTCCGTTCCTTGGCAGTCAATACATCAACCTAAACGACTAATGATATGAGGCGAACAGTGACGAAAAGTATCGCCATCATAGGCGAAGGAGAAACCGAATGGTTCTATTTTGATTCATTGAGGGTGGCGTGTCGTTATCCTTTCAAGGTCGCACCTGACTTTCCGCAGCATAGTGATATCAAGCATATACTGAAACTGATTGAATCGTATTTGAACAAGCAATATGATTACATCGTATGCCTGTTTGATATGGATAGGTTATTTCAGTTCTCCTCTGAAATGCAATTGTATCAACGGGCAAAGAAAAAGTATAGCGCAAAGAAATATGCCGGTAAAGTGATGTTTGTAGAAACGAATCCATGTACGGAATTTTGGTTCTTGCTTCACTTTCTGCCCAGTGTGGTTTACCGGCGATATGAAAGTTATGAACAACTGCTTCCAGAGTTACAGAAATATATGCCGGGGTATGAAAAGACCAAAAGATATTTCATACGCACTAATCTCTATAAATACTTGACAGAGAATGGAGATTTGGAACGGGCAATGGTAAATTCAGAAAAGTTGTGCCAATTATGCCAAGAATCACCAGAAGATTTGAAGGCATATTCTGAAATTCATAATGTGCTTGAATTATTAAATAATCAAATAATATAACCTTATGTATCTAAGTAAGATTTATATAAAGAACTTCCGAGGTATCAAAGAACTATTAGTGAAATTCGATAAGAAACTGAATGTAATTATAGGAGCCAACGGACAATTAAAGACTTCTTTGATGGACGCCATCAGGTTGTTTTATACGTGGGGAGAACCAAACCGAGACATAGAAATAACAAAAGAGGATTTCCATGTTGAAATTACAGAAAATCCAGATGGGACTAAAACGTTAATAAACTCTACAAGAATAGATATATGTTATCTATTTGAGGATTTATCAGTACAACAAGAAGGTGCATTCTATCAGTATTTGGTTTCCCAAAACAATGGCACTACAGTTGCCAGGATTCATGTAAGTTTTGAGATGAATGAGAATGGAAGAATCTATTCCTCATATATAACAGGTAAAGAGGAGAATGGTCTTCGTGCAGACTGGAATACGTTTCATTATTTTCATCCTTATTATCTAGGTGCATTACGTGACAGTACACGTGACCTTTTGAGTTCACGTAACAACCTGTTAGGAAGAGTTATTAAAAGAAAAATTGATAGGGCAGGTTCAGAAAATGACGTAAAAGGTATAGTAGATAATGCAAACGAGCAACTTTTGCTGAGACCAGAAGTAATAGAAACACAAACTGGCATAAACGATAACCTGAACCAGATAAACAGCTCAAGCCTTCAAAATGTAGAACTGCACATAGAACAGAGCAGAATTGAATATATCGTTAATATTATCAAACCTTTCTTACCATATTCTGCTGCTGACAAGAAAGGATTTGTACTGTCTCAAAATAGTCTTGGGTATAATAACATAATTTATATAGCATCTGTATTAAGTGACATTAAGGATTGTCATATTGAAGATAATGTTAGTATATACGCATTGCTTATAGAAGAACCAGAAGCCCATCTACACCCACAATTACAGGTGAATTTATATAACTTTCTTAAAGATGCAGATACAAATGAAAATAGTCAAACATTTATCACGACTCATTCTCCGACTTTGACATCAAGGATACCATTGGAGAATATAATCTTGTTGAAGGATAATACCACTTTCCTTGTCGGAAATTGTTTCAAAGAACGACACTCAGAAAAGATTGTCCGTGATGCTGCTAGTGGCAGATTATTGCAGGAAGAAGAAGTTGTATACTATAGAAAAATGATATCCCGGTATTTCGATGTAACTCGATCACAATTGTTATTTTCGTCTGGCTGTTTGTTTATAGAGGGTATATCAGAGTGCCAATTAGTTGAAACTTTCTCTAAGCTGATAAATAAGTCATTGATTGCGAATCAAATTGAAATAGTAGATACAGACGGAACAGCTTTTTATCAGTTTCTAATGTTGTTTAACTCTTCTGACTCAACAAAGCGTTTACCTATGAAATCGGCATTTATAACAGACGAGGATCAATTTACAGCGTCAAAGGATAAAGAATATAATCTGAATGAATTGGTGAAAAACAATTATGCAAAACTTCATCTTCTTAGAGAAGGAATTAATACAGGTAGAGTGAATGGTCGCATTAACAATATGACAGCCATGTCCAATCGTCAACCTGGTATTAAGATATGCTCTGGAAAGAAGACACTCGAATATCAAATATGTAAAGCAAATGTTTTTGCTAATAAAGAAATGACTAAAGAGACTTGGCTCTACGAATTGATTCAGCAAATGAATCCAAACGGTATGGACAAGGTAGATTTTTACATGTCAGGACTTGGAGATAGAGATATGAACGAAGATGAGCAGCAGAATGTTGCACTGCTTATGTGGAAATGTCTACCAGATAAAGCTGAGTTTGCTCAAACTCTTAATTCGTTTCTATTAGATAAGAAAGAAGAAGGTAGTGATATAAAATTCACTTTGCCAACTTATATTCAAGAAGCAATAAATCATTTAATACCATGAGTATGAATTACTATATAACACATCAACGACAGGCATATATTGATGCACGTGGTTATACTATACTCACGGCCTGTCCTGGTAGTGGCAAGACAACAAGCATTGTTAAAAAGCTTTTGACTGTATCACATTTTTGTGAAAAGCATTATGGAAGACATACAGGGTTTGTCTGTATGTCATTTACCAATAAAGCTTGTGATGAGTTAAAGCATAAATACCAAGAAATGCATAATGAAAAATTGACATTTCCCAATGAAGTTTTGACTATTGATAGTTTTATTATGCAGTATGTAGTACTTCCGTTTTGGTATCTATGTGATGCGTGTAAAAAGAAACCAATAGTAGTGAATGAAAAAGAAATATTAGAACGAATCTATTACAGAAAAGTTTTGATAAATGGTATATGGCAACAACATCTAATTATGGCACTACGACCCTATTGTAAGATATTTTATAAAAAAAATCCGTCTTTGATAACTAGAGAAAAAACTTCATTTAAATGGAATCACGATATTGTAACGAATAAAAATGAAATAGCCTATTGTAAGGAGGCATTTAAATATCGTTTAGAAAAAGGCTTTATAACAAGCAGCGATGCGCTGTGGATAGCATGTGATATATTGCAACATCATCAGAATATAGGCAAAGCACTTGTAACGCGTTTCCCATATATCATAGTAGATGAAGCACAAGATAATTCCGAATTGCATTTTGAATTCTTCAAACTGTTAAAGAGAGCAGGTTTGCAGAATCTTGAATTTGTTGGTGACATTTGCCAGTCCATATATGGATTCAATAATGCCAGGCCTGAATTACTGCAGAACATGATGTCAGAAGAAGAATGGAACGTATTGCCATTATCCGAATGCTGGCGTTCTAATCAACGTATAATAGATTTGTATAGCAAACTTAAATCAACTACCGTGCCTGCTATTACTTCGCATAAAGTGGAAGATAAAGGAATACCAATAATTGTCTATAAGTATGATGATGGAAATGTTAGGGAGATTATTCGGAATTTCTACCACGTTTGTGATGATAATGATTTGTCCAAAAGAATTATATTGGCACGTGGAATAGATAAATGTAAGGAACTATCTGGTGTTAATGACGTAAATTTCAAATACTGGAAGACAGAGAAACCGCTGCCTTATTTAATAATAGACGCCGTCTTTGCTTTTGCTTCAGATGATATGAATTCTGCTTTCAGAAAAGTAAGACTTGTATTAGCCGAACTTATGATTGGTGATAACCCTGATAAAAGGCGTGAGTTTATGCACGAAATTGAACATAATTTGGACTGGAATACTAAGATATTTGGTTTTATAAAACAAATCCCTTCATTTTCATTGAGTTTCAAAGAATGGTCAGAACAGACCTGCACATTATTGAAAGAATATTGGAAGCTTAAAGAAAAGCCTGTTTTTGTTCCATATCAAAGACAAAAAGGATATAAAATGAAAGAAATGGCTAATGTACCAGTAGAACAATATCATCAATCGAACGACAAAAATAGTGAATACCACAAGAGCATAGATACGATACATGCAGTAAAGGGAGCTACCTTTGATGCGGTGCTTTTGTTCCTATCATCTGATAGCAGAGGACAAAGTATTTCGTTAAACGATTTTCCAGATAATGGAATTGAAGTCATGACAGAAAGTCAACGAATGATATATGTGGCGTGTTCTAGAGCCAGTCAATTTCTAGCATTAGCTATACCAAGGTCGATAAAAGATGAAAAAATTAGGAGAGCCTTGTCTGGAATCGACATAGATATTCGTAATATTAATCTGCAAGGAGAATTGACATTTACTGATTAATGTTATTAAAAAGAATCAGTAATAAAAAAGAAATTCTGCTCATTTTCGTATTAATTTGGAATTATGAAGTTGCGGAAGTTCATAATAGGCAACCCATTGACGGAATTAATTTACGTTAATAAACATGATTAAAAAGACACTGCCCAAAATTTTGTGTAAATGGAAAATATTTTATAATGCAGCCTTGATATCCTTTTGCAGAACTTTTTTTTGACGCTCTAATAAGGAAACATACGCTGATTACATCAGCAGTCTGCCGTTATCATTCCACTCACCATAAAGAACGCCATTTCGGGTGTTTTCTATAAATTTGTCAAGCCGTTTTCCGAACAGCTCGGGCTGACGCTTCTTTATCTGTATGGTGTCAATGCGCACACGCTTATACAGCTCGGGCAGGCGACAGAAATTATGCCACACCACAGGGTACGACTTCAATTCTTTCATTACATCATCGTCTATCACAAAGCCCTTGTCCGTCATATCCGGCAACACGACTCTGCCGGCGTCAGTCATCAGCCCGAGCCGTTCCATCCTGCGACATCTTTCCTTGTTCAGTTCCGACCAGTTGCTGCGCGGCTTTCTCGGGCACAGCCTCTGTGCCGTCACCCCGTCTGCCAGCTTCTTTGTCGTGCTGTCTATCCATCCGAAGCACATCGCCTCTTCTACAGCATCTATATACCAGAACGTGCCGTCGTCAACAGGTCTTCCACGCTTCACCACAACCCAACATTCCGGCTCCTTATCATGATTCTGCATCAGCCATTCGCGCAGTTCATCACGAGACTTTACGTTCAGCAAATTATTTATTGTCATATACTATCTTTATTCAAACACGCATACTGATAATAGCTTTAGTACGCAATTATTTTTTGAAAAATGCCTGTCGCAAATTTATAAAATTTTCCGTAACACAAAAACTTTTACTTACTATTAATAATAACTTTAATCCCATCAAATTCGAGAGGATTAAAAGCATAATTTTATTATTTGAAAAAAGAGGACTTTCTACAAAGTCCTCTTAAATTATTTTGTCACAAGGTTGTATAAAGTCTGATAATTTTTAGCAACACCATACACCACCCTACTGCCACTAATAGCAGCAAAATGACGGCGTGCACATTCAATCTTTGCATCCTCAGCACCTCTAAGCTGTGATTCCTGCCAATCATTTCCCTTTGTTTCAGCAATAAAATATATATGCTTCACACTACCTTCCTTAAATGCAATAGCCCAGTCTGGATTATAGTGTCCCATTGGTGTATTGATATAAAATCCACGTGGCAGTTTCGTATATACTTCTACATCATCTTCTTTCTCCAATGCTTCTGCAAAGTTCTTTTCTATGCCCTGACTATCGACAACTACAATATCATATAATGACCTCGCACTCTCAAAGGCATTAACGCCCAATTTACCTCTAATAGTACTTTCCGTGAAAATATCCATATCGTATGTCTTCGTACTACGTTCATAGGCTATCTTTTGAATTACAGCTATAGCTTTGGCATCATTAATAATGTTTGCTGTCTTTATAATGAATTCTTCCGGATTCATCTTAAATTGAGCAAATGTCGTTGGTTTTATGCCCTTTAATATTTCAACTATAGTCTTTCGAGTCAATCCGGTGGCATTTACCAATTCACCTATCAAATCATAACGCACACTATTACCTACAGCTTCCGATACATGTATTGTACGCGTCCTTCCTGATGTCATTGCAACACCAGCCTGTAGAGATTCTTTATCTTGAATTTTTTCTAAAGAACCTCCTTCTATCACAATTCTTATTTCAGTAACGCTCAAACGTTTGTCGATGCTTTCTATAGCTTTCTTTATCAACTCATCCGTACTAAAATCAACTTTATAATAGGTTTTAACATTAATACGTTTCCATATTTCAATGAATTTTTCTTTAAAAAGATCTTCTCTGAAGGTGGCAACTTTTGGCTTGCGTGCGTTGTCCGGCTTCAGACTATCCGGGTTAAAGACAATATCCAACCTGCGTATTATGTCCGCCTTAATAGGATTAAGTTCTTCTCCCAAATCAACAGTTCCGGCTTTCTTGTCATTGAAATACTTCTCTGTAAGTTTGCCTTTCTTCACATAGCCATTAAGGATAAGTTCATCATGAATTTCACATGCCAATTCATGGTTGATTTTTATCTCCTTACCATCTGAAGATACCATTACTATATCTTCAAAAAGATGAGCTGTTACTTCTATAGGTCTGTCGGCAACATCTTCAGCAAGTTCTGTCTGCAATTGTTTGCTGAAGTGTTCATAGCTTTCGCTGGCTATCACAGTTAAAATATTAACATCGAAAACTCCGTCACCCAAAACATCCTGATCCTGGCGTTCTCCATTTTTATTTACGCAAAGACGCATACCACGACCTACTTCCTGACGTTTCTTTATTTCATTGCTGGTATCTTTTAATGTACAAATCTGGAATACATTCGGATTGTCCCAACCTTCTTTCAGGGCAGAGTGAGAGAATATGAAACGTACTGGTTCTTCAAAACTTAACAGACGTTCCTTATTTTTCATTATCAAATCGTATGCGCGTATTTCATTATCTCCTTCTTTTTCTTTGGAGTCTACGGAAAGTCCTTTTTTATCCTGAGAGAAATATCCCTGATGAACCTTTTCTGCCGGAAATTTATTCAAATATCTGACATATTCTTCATCTGAGAAACGTGGCTGCATTTCCTGAATTACATTCCAATATTCTTCCTCGAACATATCAGCGAATTTTCCATTGCTTATGCCCTCTTTGCTATAAATACGATAACTGTTGACATGGTCGATAAAGAAGAGTGAAAGTACCTTTATTCCTTTATGGAACAATTCTCTTTCTCTTTCAATATGAGTACGTATTGTTTCACGTATCTGAATTCTACGTAATACGTCTTCATTTACTTTTCCTATGGCTTCACCTTCATGGATAGTTATACCATTAAGAAAACGGACACACCCATCAACACCATCTATTCGCTCAACAATGAAATGATTTTCATATTCCGCCAGTTCACCACTTTGCTCATAAAGATTAAATCCTTCATCAACCAATCTTGTTGTTTGCTTGAAACCATTGGCTGTTTTTACATCAAATGATATACGGGCCTGCGGATTACCTTTTCCGATAACGATTTCATCCAAATAGACAAAACCGTTTGTTGCTGTTGAGCCTGACTGTGAAATACCTTTCACCTCAATTTTCTTCACTAATTTCCGGTTATAGGCATCCATCGCATCAAGCCTGTACACCATGTTATACACATCGTCTTTTCTATGCGTGGCACTATACAGTAAAGTGAACAATGGGTGAAACTTTGCAATACCTTTTCTTGTTGCATTGTCCTTCTTGGCTCCCAATACACTTTGTGGTTCATCAATAATCATAATCGGATTTGTCTGAGCCAATATATCAATAGGTCTGCGACTTCCAAATTCATCACGTTTTGAAAATATGATACGTGCTGCAGCGTCTCCTTTACGCCCTTCTTTATTCTTGTCTTCGTTCATAGAACTGTTGAAAGCCTGCGTATTGATAATCATCACGTGCAAACCGCTGTCACTGGCAAAACCATCTATCTTAGACAACTGTTTGGAATCGTAGACAAAGAATTGGATTCTCTTACCGTATTCTGTTGCAAAATGTTCTTGCATGGTCTCAAAACTCTTCTGCACACCTTCACGTATGGCAATGCTGGGTACTACGATGATAAACTTAGTCCAACCATACAATTTGTTAAGTTCAAACATGGTTTTGATATAGGTATAAGTCTTACCCGTACCGGTTTCCATTTCAATGGTGAACATAAGATTCGAACTATCACCTTGCAGATATTCAACAGGTTTCAACCCCCAGTTCATCTGAATTTGTCTGAGGTTTTCTGTTAGTGATTCACGGTCAAGCATCAATTTCTGATTACCAAAGCCTGTCAGATTGAACACTCCCTTATTTTTTCCTTGGTCCATCAAATAATCGGCGCTATCACAATATTGCTGACCGGTAAATATATCTGTCACACTTTTGGCTGCGTCAGCCTGAAAACGTTGGTGCTTATATTTCAGTTTCATTCCATCTCCTCCTTTCCGCGCTGTTCAAGGAAAAAGCGTTTCTGTTCTTCTATTGTTCTACGCAATTCTTCTTCGGTAGGCATATAAGCCATATATTTTGAGGCAAACAATTGCTCGCTATTGTGCAATACCGAATATTTGGCAATCGTTTTATCAGTATTTGTACAAAGCAATATGCCTATGGTCGGATTATCCGAATCATCCTTTACCAAATCGTCATACATACGCACATACATGTCCAGTTGCCCAACATCCTGATGGGTCAGCTCATGTGTCTTCAATTCAAACAGGACGTATCGTTTTAACTTGATATTATAGAACACAAGATCAATATAATAATCAGCCGTGTCCGTAACTATATGTTTTTGTCTGTCTACAAAAGCAAATCCACGCCCTAATTCCATAATGAATTGTTCCAGATTATCAATAAGAGCCTGTTCCAATTCGCTTTCATCAAACTTAGCATCCTTACGGAATCCCAAAAACTCGGCAATAACCGGACTTTTCACGTATTCCTGTGGATCATTTTCTTCTATTACAGGCTCAGGTAAGGCAAGCTGTTCCCTATAACATGCCATACGGCGACCGTAATACTGCGTACTTATATTACGGCTTAAAGTCCTTACGCTCCACATCTGTTCTGAAGCCTCATTCAGATACCATTCCCTTGCTTTCGGATCAGCCTCGTTCATTATACGTCTGATGTGCGACCATGTCAGATTGTGAACACGCGTGTTCACAATCTCCGGATTCTTAAAACACAAATAGAATTGGCGGTAATATTCTAGATTGCGTTTACTATAGTTGTTACCGTATATGGCGGAAAGCCGTTCTGCCAAGTTTGCTATTAGTCTTTTACCATATCCAGCTCTTTGCTCACCATGTTGTTCTTCTTCTACAATACGACGTCCGATATTCCAATAAGTCTGTATAACAATCTGGTTGGCAGAAGCATACGCCTGACGTCTTCCCTGCTCAATGATTTGGCAAAGATCTTTTATCACGCCATTTTGTGGAAGTGTAATATTATTATTCATACCCAATCAGATTACCTTGATATTTTTCATTGCTTCTTCCTCGCTCCAGTCGAGCAGCTGTTTCAATGTTTCAAATACATTGATCTTCGCATCGTCACGGACAAAGCATCTGTCACGGAACAATACACGCAGAGGTTGCTTATCTGCCATGGCTTTCACTATATTCTCTGTAATATCCTCGGCAAAGCATGCTACAAGGTCGCCATCATTAACCGAATAAATCATCTTGCCATCCACCTTTTCACTGGTCATAGGCAAAGAGAGCTGCACACCCCAGCTCAGCATGGCGCCAAACAAAAGGTCAAGGTCTGTACGGTCACTCTTTACGTTATTAAGGAAAAGGTCAAGCTGCGACTGGTCGTATTCTTCCGGAGCTTTCTTTACTTCTTCAAAATTGCTGTCCGCCAAGCGGAATACACGAAAACCTGTGTCAAGTGATTCAAGTGGTGTAATCTTTTCTTCAAGAGCTTTTATCTTATTTTCTAGCTCCTCAGATGTACACCAAAAATCAGGTTCTACTAATGCCCGTTGAGCTTTCAAGGATTCCAGCTCAGTTGATAACTTATCTAGTACATCATTCTTTATAAGTTTTCCAGCTCGTCTAATGCGTTCTTTGGCTATTTTAGGTATTGTATTATAACCTGCTTTACGAGCTTCACTATCTTCAGGAGTCTCCTCTGGAAGTTGAACCATAATATATTTACGATTACCACCATCTTCAGAATTTAGTTGCATTACTGCATGAGCTGTTGTTGAAGAGCCTGAGAAAAAGTCCAAAATAATTGAATTAAATGTATTTGGCATTAATGTGATTAAATACCTTATTAAGCCTATAGGCTTTGCAAAATCAAAAGGAATCCCTAACTCAGAAAGTTCTTTTGCGCTTTGTCTGTTTTCCCATTTGGTTATTATATCTACAGGAGTCGCGCCTTCTGCTTGTCTATCTGTTAACCATATTTTTGTATAAACATTCCATTTAGCAAGGTGTCCCTCGGAATCAATCAGAACTCCATCTGATTTTTTAAACTCAATATTATTATTAGCTTTTTCTTGTAAATACCTATCTCTTGACCATCGCCAAACCTTATCTTCTTTTGATTTTGGAGCAACCATAGCACCATCTTCTTTTTGAATGGGCATAGTTTTTCCTGGTGGAATTAATAATGTTCCATCTGGAGCTTCTATATAATACCTTTGATTTGTACATCCTCTTAGTGGATCTAAAGAAGATTGATATAATCCAAAAGGTCTATATTTTTCTCCTTTACGTGCTCCTTCTGTTTCTATTGATGTATATAACTTCTTTATTACTTCCTCTGAAATTTCTTCTCTAAAACCTACTACATTTGATATGCTTTTTGCATAAATAACAATATACTCTACATTAGGTGAAAAAAATTGTCCTTTACCCCCTCCACTTTTCATAAGCCGGGATACAATACAGATTCTATTGGTTGAGCCAAAAATTTCATCACATTCTTTTACTATATTAGTAACTTCTCCTTGTCCAATTGAAATAAAAATCACACCATCTTCAGTCAGTAATGAACGAGCTACCATTAATCGTGAATACATCATCGAACACCAATCTGAATGAAAGCGAGCATTTGTTTCTGTATTCTTTCTATAACGATTTCCTAATTCATCTACATTTCCTGCAAATAAATCATAATCATCTTGTGAAACCGCAAAATTATCGTCATACACAAAATCATTACCTGTATTGTAAGGAGGGTCAATATAAATCATCTTTACCTTACCCATATACGACTTTTGGAGCAATTTCAATACCTCCAAATTATCACCTTCGATATATAGATTCTGTGTATTACCCCAATCCACACTATCCCCAATCACAGGACGCAAGGTCTTTGTAGTAGGACGAGCAGCCTCACGACGAGCTTCCTGCTTGCCCGGCCAAGTAAACTGATACATTTCTTCGGCATCTTCCACTGCATCGTCTCCAAGCAGTTGACGCAAAGTCTTGAAATTTACCACATGGCGCAATTCACCGGTCTTTTCGTCCTTTACTTCCGTAAAACATGATGGAGCAATCTGATAGAGAGCTTCCAAATTCAGCTGTGTACCATCAACCGAACTCATTTCTATTTTATTGGGTTTCATAATTTCTCTAATAATTTAAATATATATTGCGTTGGAAGGATTTAAGTTAATCTTTCCGTAATAATGAAATATTAAATCTATATCACTGAGCCTGTCTCCAAAAACATCAATAACGTGTTGAAGAGATTTAAAATTTTCCACCTCTAATAAATCTACGTCTAAATCCGTTATTTCAAAGACTACAGGTTTTATATTGTCATAATCAGTAGCAAATCTAACAACATGATTAGCTTCTTCTTCAATTCCTTTTATAGGCAATTTTAATAAAATAGCTGCGTCATACATGCGATAAGCAGTTAAGCCAATCTCACCAAAAGCAAACGCACGTCTTGCATAGTTCTCTGCTTTAACTTTCATTGTTGTTAAATGAAATGAATCATACCGGTATTGTTCATTCCTATTGTGGTTAGCAGAACTGACAGTTAAAGCATTACATAAATTATGCCATTTAGTAACACCTAAAATATCTTTAAACTTTCCACTCAAAATTTCATCATAAGAATTCTCATATAGCTTCCACATATAATCGAAAACATTTTTGCAATATTCCTTAAAAGTCTTACGTTCTTCTTCGGTCATTAATACGATACGAAGATCCGTTCCATGATAAAGTACAGGTAAATTTATCTTCATCTTACTTTTATTGTATAGCTCTGTTTTATTTTAACGAAACTGACAAAACGGTTATTTCTTTTTTGAGTTTGCGCACTTCGGCATTCAATTCCATCTGCCGATTAAACTGCTTTTCAGCCTTTATCCTTTTTTGCAAAGCAGCAATCTGTTTTTGAAGAATTTCTATGTGTTTACGCAGTTCAACCTGTTCCTTATATTCTTCTTTTGAAGATACAGACAATCCTGATATCTGGCTGAGCAGACAATTGTAAACGGCATCCATTGACTGACCTTGAATATTCAAAGTATCAGCATCAATCCGAATATCACGTTTCAACTCGCTAACTCCGCACTTCCATTTCTGTTCTCCATGAACAATCGACATTTCTTTATGATGCATCAGCAAATCAACTTTTTCGCCATATTCAATAATGAAAACAGTATGCCGCGGCAACAATTCATCCATTGCACAGAAAGGTTTTATGCTATACCCGTTTCCTTTCATTTTGCAATAGAAGATGTCTATCTCATGCACATTAACTCCATCTTCTACGTTAAGCGTAGCAGGTGCAAGTTTATACAGCCATACAATACCTTCAAACTCCCGTGTTAGAAATTCACGCAAAGAAGAATCATTACTTCTTCCATAAAACGCATTCTTTGGCACTGGCTTATTGACTATTGTTGTGGATGGAAAGTTTAGTATATTATTCATTATCCTTTGTTGGTAATACTCTTGTAACGTTCATATGAATCCCATAAAAACCTTACTAATGTCACACTGCTTCCAACAGCAAGACTTGCGTGTCTTGGTTCAAGCCCTATAAAAGAACTTGATTTTCCATGACCACTACCATATAGATTTCTTAACTCAGATATTCCTTGTGCAATAGCTTTTAAGTTTCCTAAAACTTGTTTTATGGATTTTGCCCCTTTAATATCATCAGATATTTGTTTAGGCATAATACTAAATAACTTAAAAGTTTCATCCACCAATCGTGGTACATCCCAATCCTTTTCGATACGATGCCCTTCTTTTTCTAGTATTGTTTTACAACAACTTTCTATCAACTCTTTTGACTTGCCAATAGCTTCTGTCGGATTATCTTCTTGCATTTTTACCATCAAGTCTATTTGAGAAGATATATAGTCGCTGTTAAAAACCTCTTTCAAAGGCTCTGTTGCAGCTGTTGTAACAGATGTATTATGGATCCTATTTAAAATGTTTCGACATTTTTTATAATTTATTATTCTATCTTTATGATATTCTTCATCGTTTTCTTTCATTGAAGATTGTTCATAATAATAAATCAAATCACTTAATAGTTTAATCGCATGTTCATCATCTGTTTCATTAATGTATGATGTTAATGATCGCCCCTTAGAGGTTTTGTACTTCTCACATAGGGGTATACCTATACTTTGATATGTAAATGCATCAAAATCTGCGGTAGTAAAATCCAGTACATATCCACCTTGATTCAAGAATTTAACTATTATTCCTTTTTCTACGTTAGATATTTTCATATTATCGAATCACTAAAAAACAAATCAATTCAAAATCATCTAGTCCTTTAATATTATAAGTCAAGGCTGTTGTTTCACCAACAGAGAAAAGACTGTCTATATCCTTCTCCTCCTTTACGGTGACAATACTTTCGATAGCCGACTGCAACAAGTCGCTATAATGACGCATATTCTTTCCATCACGTGTTTCCTTGTTGAACTGCTTGCAAAGCGCCATATCCGGTACAGTCTTATCCTTGCAGGCATAACGCATTTTGTCAAGCAGTTTTTTTGGTGACAGATGGTCGCAAATAACAGTTCCGCCGTGTGAAATGTAAACCATGTAGAAGGGGTGCAGTAGATTTGAACGGTCGATGTTTACGCCATTGTTCTTGTTCTTCAACACATATATGACACCCGGCTCTACAAGTTCGGATGCACCTACCACAGCACACATTCCAAAAGGTGTCAAATCCATATTAGGATGTTCCTTCAAATTCGCCAATAAATCCAAGCGGAATTCGTTCAGTCCTAAATCCATGATATTGACGCCCGTATCCATATCCTCAATATCAACCACTTCGTTTTGCAACTTCTTCAACTGATTGCGCCGGTATTCCAAATCACCTTTTTCATTCACAGACAGAAGATTATCATCACCCGTGCTGGTGATAACCGTTGCTTTCATTCGGCTTTCTACACGACCTTTCAGTTTGATATAATCATCCAGTTCCATATCCGGCCAATAGTTTACAAGCTGAATCACATCGTTCTTGCTTCCAATACGGTCTATACGGCCAAAACGCTGAATTATGCGTACAGGATTCCAATGTATGTCATAGTTAATCAGATAATCACAATCCTGCAAGTTCTGTCCTTCACTGATGCAGTCGGTTGCAATCAGTACGTCTATTTCCCTTGTGTCATTAGGATGAATGGAATCACGGTCTTTTGACATAGGAGAAAAGTAGGTCAGTATATCATTAAACGTACATTTCAACCTTGGTAGAGTACATTTTCCTTCCGTACTGCCTGTAATCAAAGCAGTATGCAGTCCACAATCGTCCAGAATCCTGCCGGAAAGCTGTTCGTACAGATAATTTGCCGTATCGGCAAAGGCTGTAAATATCAATACTTTTCTGTTACTGCCGTTTATTGGATGTTCAAATTTATGCTTTAAATCTGCTACCAGTTGTTGCAGCTTTGCATCATGCTGAGGTGTAATATCTTTCAGCTTTAGGATAAGTCGTTCCAATACTTCCAAATCAGCTTCCAAGTCACGTTTCCACCTTACATAATCCATATCACAGAGATTGATTTTTGATTTACGACCCACGAAAGGATCATTCTCTGTATCTTCAGTATCAAAATCGTCCGAAAATTCGGTTACGTCTATTGTTCCACGACCGCTTTTCTGAAATTTGTCAATTGCCGTAATGGAGTCTTTTATAAAATCGTGTATCCTTATCAATGTCAGACGGAATGAGTTTACGCTACTCTCCAGGCGCTTCAGCAAGTTAATTGCCATCAACTTACGGATGCCCTTTTCACGGCCATCTACAGTAAGCCCCTTTCCTTGGAAATCAATGTCATAGTTATCCTTTACGCTGTCAAATATGAACAATGACGGCGTATATATCGAAAGATTAAGACTATCCAACTGATTAGCGATATCACTGAATGTTATAGCATCATTCAAATCTGTAAGTTTCGGTCTGCGGGATATAGGCGGCAGACGTGTAGGAAATTTGCCGATATCATTTGTATTATAATATTTAATAATATGTTTACGGCTTCGGGCGATGGTAACGGCATCAAGCAACTGAAAGAAATCATAACTTAATGAATCTACCAACTTTTCAGTCGTTCTTCTTTCTGCGGGAAGATTTGCCCATTTTGAATAAGCGGTCTGTGCTTCTCTAAATATAAGGTCAATGCTCTTTCCTGTATTGAGTAATCCGTTTATATTCTCAGCCTTTCCTTCGTAAGCAAGCTGCAACTGATTTTTCAAATCACTGAAACGGTTGTTCACCGGTGTGGCCGAAAGCATAAGCACCTTTGTCTTCACACCGCTGCGTATGACTTTATTCATCAGCTTGGCATAACGGTTTTCCTTGAAATTATCATCGTCATCTTCATCATCGTTATCAAAGCGACCTCCATTGCGGAAATTATGACTCTCGTCTATCACAATTAAATCATAGTTTCCCCAATTGACACGCTCCAAATCAAGACCATTACTTAGTCCCTTGTCTCTTGAAAGGTCTGAATGGAACAATATATCGTAACGCAGACGATCAGCCAAGATAGGATTGTTCTTATAGTTAGAACGGAATGTCTGCCAGTTATCGTTAAGTTTTTTAGGACATAGCACCAATACATTCCTGTTTCGGTTTTCATAATATTTTATAACCGCAAGAGCTGTAAAAGTCTTACCCAATCCGACACTGTCAGCAAGAATACATCCGTTATACTTTTCCAACTTATTTATTATAGCCAATGCAGCATCACGCTGGAAATTATAAAGTTTGTTCCAAATCACACTACTTTTGAATCCTGTAGCTTCATTTGGCAACACATCCTCACTGATGTCTTCAAGAAATTCATTAAATATATTATACAGCGTAATAAAGTAGATAAAAGCCGGAGCATTTTCCTTGTAAACAGTTTCTATATTTTCTATGACATTATCTGTCACATCCTGGAATTTTTCCTTATCCTTCCATAGTTCTGAAAAATTCTTCAAGAACATATCTGTTGAACTATGTCCGGGCATACCTACAACCATTGGACATATATTGTTCCCTCTGTCTAATCCAAGTTCTGTTGTGGTAAACTCATTGAAAGGCATATAGGTGTAAGTGTCTTCCCCTTGCTTTATGTTCATAAAGGAATTCATAGAGCCATGAGTTATGTTTGTCTTGAATCGTACTTTTCTACGAATCCAGTCTGCACATTCTCTGGCAATGGCACGCTGAGTAAGCTGGTTACGAAGTTTTATTTCAAAATCTGAACCAAAAAGACTTCTTTCTCTATTCAGTTTCGGTATATAGAATTCTCTTTTCTGTTTTTCGGTCTTGTCTGTGTAAAATGTCGGTGATGTAAAAATGAAATTGACACAATCCACCTTTTCCAGTTCTTCTTTTAATGCTTCATAAGCATAAATGGAAAAACTGGCTGCCGCTATAGATATTTGGCTATTGTCTGACGACAACACCTGTTTCAAATCGTCTATGACGCGTTCTGTTATATTATTAAATTGCTTTGGTGTCCTCATAAATATCTTCGTTCTTATTAATCAAATCTCGGACCTCAACTCCTAATAAAAATGCAATTTTAGTCAATGTATGCAAATCAGGTTGTGACGTATTCGTGCACCATTTGGATATAGTGGCAGGATCCTTTTTAAGCTCTGAAGCCAGCCACTTACTCGTTTTCTTTTTCTCGACAAGAACAACTTTTATTCTATTAATATCAGCCATTGAATCATCAATTTATTTGTGTCAAACGCAAAGATAACAATATTATGCGACATCAAATAAAAAATATTTAATAATTTCAAAATAATAGACATAATAAAGTATAAATAACAAGAAGTAAAACCTTACTTCACATTTATAACATTCTTTGAACTATCCTGAAAATACGGACAATTCAATTTTATTGTAATCCTATTATTCATCACAACACGAAATATTATCTTTGCCGGCACCTTATTTGCCTAAATGCGGAATTTGCGTAACGTGCGGGCTTTTCACGCGAAAACATTTTGAGATGATGACATCTAAAGAATAAAAGACGGTTTCACTTTATCAATACGCAAAAAATGCGTGTTGTTCTTATTCTCCACTTCGCGGATATAATCCGCCCAAACGTTTGTAGTTTGTCTTACTCATAATTGTTCTTGTTAATCAGGTTTACAACTACTTTCACCATTACGTCTTTTTCTTCCGTGCGGCTCTCGGCTATCATCAGCGTAAGGGCAACAAGAGTGTTGTCGGCAATGCGCTTCGTGCCGTCAGGATTATAGAGAATGCCGTTACCTGCCATAAACCATAAGAAGAGAGTTGCAGCTATACTCTGCCCAATACGGCAACAAGCTGCTTCAGCTCCGTATAGCGTTGTTCTGTCAGGGCCTTATTGACGGCATAGCCTTTTATTAAATATTCTTTCAGCACCTTGTTTGCCCATATACGAAACTGCGTGCCACGCTGGCTTTTCACACGATAGCCCACGGAAATGATGACATCCAAGTTGTATAACACAATATTCTTAGTTTGCGTAAATCCCTCTCTACGACCATAATTCTTGGTATGTGCAAAATTTGCACATGTGGCCTCACGCTCTAATTCATGTTCCTTATAAATATTGCTTATGTGGCGTCCTATAACGGTTCTGTCCTTTTGAAACAGTTCTGCCATCTGTGCCTGTGAAAGCCACACAGAATCTCCATCCATCCTGACATCCACGGCGGTCTGCCCATCGGCAGTACGGTAAATTACAATTTTGTCATTCAAGTCCATAGCCCAACTCTTTAAACAGGTTCAACAAATCCTTTCTGCTTTTCTCCTCCTGTTTCAGCAAATTTTTCATTTCGGTTTGCAGCTCTTTCATCTTTGTATCGAAGTCTACGCCTTCGTCACGGCTCTTGAACTCTATATCAGCTGCACTATCAGAAGTAACATCAGTAGGATTTCAAGCGGCGCACACAAAGAACAAAGATATAAAAATATTTTGTAAATACCACATCGTTCAAAAAATTTTTTTGAATCAAAAAATGCCCTAATACAAAATCTGTTATTAGTATTCGGTCTGTATTTTTGCTTTATTTTGAGCGGCTTTTTGTTGGATTTTTTGCAGGCACTTATGTAATTTATAATTAGCTACGCCGAACTTCGTTTCATAATTGGGTTAGACCGAACTACGTTTCATAATTAGCTTGCGCCAATAGAACCTGAAAGGCGGACTGAAAGCATGAATAAACAAAATTGATAAAGCTATGTGCGGCCTGAAGACGATTGGGGATTATACCGTTCATGATAAAACTTATCAAAAACAACAATAACAACAAATACTTTCCTGTGTCTTATATCCACCTTATTATATCCCCAAAACAAACCTATGACTTACGCATAAAAAACCTATGACTTTTGATGCAAAAGTGGCCGAGTTACGAGGCATAACTCAGCCGTTAACAGTTTAGAAGTAAAGACATCGAATTTACTTAATAAACAGCCATATATAAAGGCGCAATCTTTCAATATAACACAGAAAATAATATAAATGCTTACAATTTTTCGTGACTATTTTTATGACGCGAATATATGGACATGAAAAGGCGACCAGACTGGGGAGCTGACAAATATTAATCGGGCGATTGGGGATAAGAAGTGACGCTCATGTCAATGTTGCGGACTATGGGGCGGCTATGGTTTATGGTATTGCGATTGATAAAAAAGTCATAAATAATGTTACGCAAAACGTGATGTAATAAAGCAAATTGACTGAAAAACGTCATTTTAAAAGGCAAGGACGAAAAATAATGGCTCCGTTGGCAAATTTTTATTTTGTAGTTATGCCAATTTGCATTATCTTTGCATAAGATAAGCTGCATCTCGGCATAACATTCAAGCAAGCTTGATGATTCTGCTCTCGGTTTGCATTATCTCTGCAATAAGATAAGCGGCAGACAGGACTGACCGGGAAGACAGGACGCACGGGCACTACTGAGAGTTGCTTTATCAGAAGAAGAAGACAACAACGTTGAAGGCTCCATGACGACGCCAGCCGGAGGGAGACAAGACATATATAGCACGCATAAACAAAAGACATTCAGGACATGAACAAAAGCGACAGCATAGTCATTATACCTACGTATAACGAGAAAGAGAACATCGAGAAGATTATAAGGGCGGTGTTCTCGCTTGAAAAATGTTTTAATATTCTCGTGATAGACGACGGCTCGCCCGACGGCACCGCGGCTATAGTTCACCGACTGATGGAGAGCGAGTTTGCCGACCGTCTGTTTATCATTGAGCGCAGCGGCAAGCTGGGCCTCGGCACGGCATACATAACGGGCTTTAAATGGGCACTGGAGCACGGATATGACTATATATTCGAGATGGACGCCGACTTCAGTCACGACCCCAACGACCTGCCGCGCCTCTATTCGGCATGCCACGACGAGGGCTACGACGTTGCCATAGGCTCGCGCTACGTGAGCGGAGTGAACGTGGTTAACTGGCCTATAGGACGCGTGCTGATGAGCTATTTTGCATCTAAGTATGTGCGCATGGTGACGGGCTTCAAGGTGCACGACACCACTGCGGGATTTAAGTGCTACAAGCGCCGCGTGCTCGAGACCATAGAGCTGGACAAGATACGCTTCAAGGGCTACGGCTTCCAGATAGAGATGAAGTTTACGGCATACAAGATAGGCTTCAAGATTAAGGAAGTGCCCGTGATATTCGTCAACAGACGTGAAGGCGTGTCGAAGATGAGCGGCGGCATATTCGGCGAGGCTTTCTTCGGTGTGATGCGTCTGCGCTGGGACGGATGGACACGCAAGTATCCCAAGATTAAAGACTGACAGCAGGAAGGGACATGCAGCAGGGCCGCTGCCCTGCTGCAACACCATAACCACAACAACGCCGAACGGTCTGTAAAGACGCAAGACGATACAGACATAAAGCGCAAGCCGCGTAATATCAGAAGACGAGCGAGGGGAATGAGCGCCCCGGCTTATCAGACACGACAACGCTCACCGAGGCAGACCAGGCTGCCACAGATGCAGCAGGCATCACAGACAGGTTAACCGCAAATATTATTCTAACGAAAAAACGATAAAAACAACTAACAATGAGATACATCTACCGAATATATCAAATATGCATCGCACTGCCGATAATACTCGTGCTCACCATACTTACGTCGCTCACCACGAGCGTGGGCTGCGTGCTTGGCAACGGTCACTTCTGGGGCTACTATCCGCCTAAGCTGTGGGCAGCAGCCATACTTAAGGTGCTGTTTCTGCCGGTAAAGGTTGTGGGACGCGAGAACCTGAAGCACAACGAGTCGTATGTGTTTGTGAGCAACCATCAGGGCTCGTTCGACATATTTCTGATATTCGGTCATCTGGGACGCAACTTCAAATGGATGATGAAGCACCAGCTGCGCAAGATTCCTCTCGTTGGCTTTGCCTGCGAGATGTCTCACCAGATATTTGTAGACAAGCGCGGCCCGAGCAAGGTAAAGGAGACATACGACAAGGCACGTCACACGCTGAAGGACGGAATGAGCGTGGTGGTGTTCCCCGAAGGCTCGCGCACGTTTACAGGGCATATGGGTACGTTTAAGCGTGGCGCCTTCATGCTTGCCGACGAGCTTCAGCTGCCCGTAGTGCCGCTGACCATCAACGGCTCTTTCGACGTGCTGCCAAGGACAAACAAATGGTTCTGGGTGAAATGGCATCCGCTGACACTGACCATCCATAAGCCGATATATCCCGAAGGACAGGGTGCCGAAGACATAAGCAAGCGCATGGACATAAGCTATAAGGAGATTATGGCCGACCTGACTCCGAAATATCAGGGGTATGTGAAGAATCCGAATCAGTAGGGTTTTTCTTTAGGAGTAATTCTTTAGGAGTTAAGGAGTTATGTAGTTAAGGAGAAGTTCCTTGAGCATAGCGAAAAAAGACAATAGTCTTGTGGATTCGAGTCGGAAGTTAAAGTAGTTAGAGAAGTTAAAGTAGTTAAAGTCATATGCTAACGTAGTGCGTGTTTAAGTGAAGAACGAAGAGTGAAGAGTGAAAAATCCAAATGTTAGCGTAGTACGTACGATAATAACCAACAAGGCTATTATACCGGCTAAAGGTTGATGCTAACTTATAGCCCGAAGGGCTACACTTAAGTAACCGTGGGTGTATCACCCACGGCCTGTAACAAAACAAACTATGAGCACCCGAAGTGGTGCTATATCGGAGCAAATAACGGACACAAAAGCAAACAAGTAAGTAACATAAAAACAAGAATAGCACCACTTCGGGTGCTCGCATTACCAGGACTTTAATCCGTGGGTAATGACCCACGGTTACCAAAGTTAAGCCCTTCGGGCAGCCGGTATATTAGGGCGCTGAGCGCAATCAGGCCTTGCGCAATTAAAAATAAAAAGTGAAAACGTCTGGCGGAAAAGACTGATAGCTACAATGCATTTGGATTTTTCACTCTTCACTTTGATTCTATTGTGCCGGCTGATTGTACTACGTTTGCTAATTTTAAATAAGCTAGGATGCTGCTCGGCAATAAAAATAAAAAAATATGTTTTTTCATTTTGCATTGCTCTCACCTTTCATTATCTTTGCAGTGTTAATATTCTAAAGATATAATAATACTTGCCGGAGATGAAAAATCAATTTAGGGATATTGAACTGTCTAATTTCAGGGGATTTGACCATATAGAGATAAGCGCTCTGTCAAAAATAAACGTTTTTGTAGGTGCCAACAATGTGGGGAAAACCTCTGTACTTGAAGCTGTATTCATGCTTGCAGGCATGTCGAATCCGTTTATTCCTACACGAGTAAATTATTTGAGAACTTTGTCGGCTGTAAACGCAGATTTGAACAATGCAAGATACTTGTTCCATAACATGGATTTTAATAATGCACCCTTGTTGCGGGCAAGTATAGGTGACGGCGTAAGGCGTCTTACTTTTTCACCAATAATGAGGGGATCTGACGAACCATCCAACGGAACGTCAATCCATTCTGATATAATACGTCTTGACTTTAAGTTTGATACGAACCTAACGGGTGATTTCAATTTCCAGTCAGCATTGTTTCTCGGGTCAGACGGTAGTCTCCAGCAGACAACGGACAATAGGTATAAGGAAGAGCTGAACTGTCTTTTTATTTCTACAGACAAGAATGACGGAAATGCTATAAATAATTTTGCTTCGATAGTGAAATATAACAAGAAGCAGCTTGTTGTCGAAGCCTTGCAGGATTTGGATCCTGCTATAGAGACGATAGAGGTGCTGCCCGACGGACTTTACTTGAAACTCCGCAATATGTGCGAACTGTTGCCTATAAGTATGGCGGGCGACGGAATCAGGCGTATGATAAATATCATATCCTCAGTATTCGTAGAGAATTATAATATTCTGTTGGTTGACGAAATAGACAATGGCATGCATTATAGTGCGCACAAACTGCTGTGGAGTGCCATTATGAAGTTTGTTGTTCGCCATGATATCCAGATGTTTGTTACAACCCATAATATCGAATGCCTGCAAAGCCTTGCTAATGCGATGAAAGAGGCTCCTGAGTTCCAGGCGGTAGCAAATGTATATAATATAGCCAAAACTGCCAAAGAGGGATTCCAGGCTTACAGGTATTCTTATGATGAACTGAAAGAGGCGATAGACAACGAAATGGAAATAAGGAGATGATGAGGAGTAATACTATTTTTGTTGAAGGCGTTGCCGACGAACGGTTTATATGGCAGTTGGCAGAACATCTTTTTGGAGATATTTCAGAACGGATAAATATAATCAAGACTAATGGATGCTCCAATCTTATGTCACCCAAGAAGCAGACAGCATACATCAACCAGATGAAAAGAACATCTGCAGACAATGGGGGAAATCTTGTCATCTTCGACGCAGACGATGATTATGGCAAGAAAAAGGACGAGCTTGTAAAATGGAAGGAACAAAACAATGTGGATTTTCAATTGTTCCTGCTTCCAGACAACAGTTCTTCCGGCGAACTTGAAGACTTGTTGGAGCTTGTCATAAATCCTGAGAACCAACCTGTTATGGATTGTTGGAAAACTTATGAAGACTCTCTGAAAGAAATTGACTTGCCTTGGCGGAATGGGCTACCCCTTACAATACCTGCAAAGAAAACAAAGATATACGCCTATTTGGAAGTACTGTTGGGGGCTTCCGAATCAGAAAAGGAGAAAATCAAGGAGCGTGAAAGGAATTATCTTGACAGCAACCATTGGAATATGGATGCTGAAGCCATGTCAAACCTCATAGATTTTTTGAAGATAAATTTAGAGTAGAGACACGCACAGGGCAATAAAAACAAGTGCTTAAGCAGGTTTAAAACAACAATATAATGACAGAATTGGAAGTAATCGGACAGTTCTGGCGAAAATTAAAAATTAAAAGTTAAAAATCTAAATGTCTAAGCGAGTTTAAAACAACATGATAACGCAAAATAGGAAGTAATCGGATCACA
>ERZ859732.197-NODE-197-length-25359-cov-2.890847_pt1 | contig 25359 bp, 19 predicted proteins | sample MGYA00510123_ERZ859732 | MGnify/ENA primary metagenome ERZ859732 (study PRJEB30046, sample SAMN00715133) | human gut metagenome | study: EMG produced TPA metagenomics assembly of the A metagenome-wide association study of gut microbiota in type 2...
GGGTCGCGGGTCCGAGTCCCGTTTTCCGCTCATATTAAAAAAGAAAAATACAATCAATCATGAATTTATATTTGCGATATTTTGATAAAGAGACATTAGTAAATAATGTTGATGATGCTATTGCCTTTTTGGCTTCAATTGAGGAGGTCGGTATGAATCCTGATTTGGAGAATGACATTCGTGAATATGTTGCAAGCGATGTTTATTATCCCAAACGATATAAAATAAGACCAAGAGTTTATTTTATTATAATCAAAACAGAGGCTGCTACAATGTTAGATTTTAAGCAGAAAAAAGCTTTACGTTCAAATATTAGTGCAGCTGATGACCAACGTGATAATGTTTCTCCGACTATAGCCCGTCTTAATGAGGAGAGACCTGGTTGGTATGAAGGTTCATTAGACTTTAAACGTGTTGTATTGGTGCCAATTACAGGAAAGCACGAATATCGTGATACACATTTTGTAGCAAGCTGTAAAGCTGTTTCTGGCTTGGACTGCTATAATAGAATTGTTGAGCATCTTCGTGGACGTGTTGACAGTCGTAGTCAGTTTCCGTCGGCTAAGGGAAAGAACTTTAAATTTAAGTATTTAGGTCTTTGGAAGTAGAGCTATGAATAAAGTAATGCTTATCGGTAATGTTGGTAAAGAGCCTGTCGTGCGTTATTATGATCACGATCAGGCCGTTGCAACGTTTCCATTAGCAACAACAGAACGTGGGTATACATTACCAAATGGAACACAAGTTCCAGATAGAACAGACTGGCATAATGTAGTACTTTCACGGGGATTGGCCAAGATTGTCGAAAAGTATGTCCATAAGGGAGATAAACTTTATATAGAGGGCCGTATACATTATCGTACTTATGACGATGCAAAAGGACTTAGACATTACGTAACTGAAGTTTATGCCGATAATATGGAACTGTTAACACCAAAATCTGCAAAGGAAACAAATCAGACAACGGCAATTTCATCTGCTACTAATAATGAAGATGATGATGCACCGTTCTAGTTTTGGTTATTAATTTAATATTTCGTCTTTTATAATTTGAAGGCTATATATTTAAGGAAATCAAAAGATATTATATATGCCGTTGTTCTTAAACGAGGAAATATTTCCTGATGTCAGATTGGGTATTTGGGCTATTAGTGAATCCTCTGATGATTTTTGGGCTTTATCGCCATATGTAGAGAGCTCGCATAGTGAATTTAATGCTTTGTATAAATCAGAGCAAAGAAAGTGTGAAGTGTTAGCGGTACGTTTATTGATAAAGGAAATTATTGGTGATAACGTACAGCTTTTGCATCAGGATAACGGAAAGCCATATTTGTCTTCTGGTATGAATATTAGCATAAGCCATACACGTGGCTTTGCTGTAATTATCGTTTCTCATAGTAAGCAAGTTTCTGTTGATATTGAATATTTCAGCAATAGAATAGAACGAATAAGGAGTAAGTTTATGCGTGATGATGAAAATGCGTCATCACAGGTTAAGTTACTGATGCATTGGTGCGCAAAAGAAACAATGTATAAACTGTTTCCAGAGGATAACTTGACCTTTAACAAAATGCAGTTATTATCTGTTGATGGAAATGATTCAACTGGGATAATAACTGCAAAAAATATCTTTAGAAATAGGAATGTGAGTGTTTATTATAGAACTTTCTGTAATTGTTTGCTCACTTATGCTGTTCTTTAGATTTGCGTCTTCTAGGCCTTTTTCTGTTATTTGATGGTTTGTCGCCCCGCTTTTTGGTATTTTTATCTTTAGGTTTTATTATCTTATATTCCGGAGCCTTGCCTAATCCTTTTGGCAGAGGCATTTTTTCAACTTCATATCCGAGGAATTTTTCGATTTGCATAAACCAAGATACTTCTTTGCCTCTTACAAGAGTGATGGCAATTCCGTCATGGTCTGCTCTTGCAGTACGCCCAATTCGGTGTACGTAATCCTCAGAGTCATGAGGCACATCATAATTGATGACCATTGATATGTCATCAATATCAATACCTCTTGCAACAATATCAGTGGCAACAAGCACATCAATTTGTCCACTTTTAAACATAAACATAACCTCATCTCTTTCGCTTTGTGAGAGGTCTGAATGCATTTCTCCGCTATTAATATGTATTGATCTGAGTGTTTTGTTTATGTCTTTTACTTTCAGTTTTGAGCTTGAGAATATGATAACTCTCTTATGCCCGTATTTTTTGAATATATCCTTTAAAACGCCTAGCTTTTGATTTTCATGACAGACACATGCAATCTGCTTTATTTTTTCAGCTGGTTTATTTACTGCTAATTTTATAATAGTCGGATTCTTTAATATTGTTTTAGCCAATTCCTCTATTTTGTTCGGCATCGTAGCTGAGAACATTATTACCTGACATGTCTTCGGCAACAGCTTTGTTATTGACAGAATATCATCGTAAAAACCCATGTCAAGCATTCTGTCTGCCTCATCCAATACAAAGAAAGACACCTTACTGAAATCGACGTTTCCCATCGTTATGTGGCTTATGAGGCGGCCGGGTGTTGCAATTATTATGTCTGCACCCATTTTCATGCTACGACTCTCTTGCTCATATCTGTTGCCGTCGTTTCCTCCATATACAGCAACACTGCTTACATCCTCCATATAATAAGAGAATCCTTGCATGGCCTGATCAATTTGTTGTGCGAGTTCTCTTGTTGGACTCATAATTACACAGTTTATTGAGTCGGCCGGGAAATTTTCTTCGTCAAGACGGCTCAATATAGGAAGAAGGTATGCCGCAGTTTTGCCAGTTCCGGTTTGGGCTATTCCAAGAACATCTTTTCCTTCAAGTATTTCGGGGATGCACTCTTCCTGTATGGGCGTACATGTTGTCCACCTCATGTCGTCGATTGCATCAAGGGTGTTATCGCTTAAATCTAAATTGTAAAAATCCATATTTATTAATTAGGGGCTTTACGGTAGCAGAAATATGCCACTATTGTGAAAACTATATTCGGAATCCATGCAGCTAGCATAGGGGGGGTATTTGCGTTTATCGCAAATGTTGCAGAAACTGTCTGTAACATGATGTATGTAAAGCTGAGGGCCAGTCCTATGCCAAGATACATTCCCATGCCGCCTTTTCTTTTTCTTGATGATAATGAAAGACCTATTGTTGCTAGAATAAATGAAGCAAATGACGTTGCAATACGTTTATGGTATTCCACTTCATATTGCACAACGTTTCCAGAACCACGGTCAATCTGTTTGGTGATGTAGTCTCTAAGTTGCGGGCTGGTGAATGTTTCCTGCTGTCCTTTAGAGAATACAAGGTCTGTAGGTTCCATCATAATCGTTGTGTCCTTACTGGCACCACTGGTAATGGTTTCACGTAGTCCTTTCAGTTGACGTATTCTCCAGTTGCTGACTTTCCAATGATATTTCGTGTCTGATATTGTGTCATATTGTATTTCGGCTGCAGTAAGGTGGCTTACCAGTTTCTTGTTTTCAAATTTATCAAGACAGAATCCATAGCCTTTCTTTAGATTATTGTCATAATGCTGAATATAGGCAATAACACCTTTGCCTACCTGCAACTGTACGTTTTCTGCAGCTGTTATCTTTTTCTTGTTTTTATACATTGATTCGAAGTTCTGCCTGATGATGGTTCCTTTGGGAATTATATATGCTCCCAAAAAGAATGTCATAACAGAAATGATTGCTGCAGAAACCATATATGGACGCATCAGTCGCTTAAAACTTACACCGGCGGCAAGCATGGATATGATCTCTGAATTACCGGCAAGCTTTGAAGTGAAGAATATTACTGCGATAAAAACGAACAGCGGACTGAACAGGTTGGCAAAGTATGGCACAAAGTTCATATAATAATCAAACACAATAGCTTTAATCGGAGCGTGGTATTGTGTGAACTTTGCCAAGTTCTCATTAATATCAAATACAATGGAAATTGAAATGATGAGAGCTATTGAATAGAAATATGTGCCAATAAACTTCTTTATGATATACCAATCCAGTATCTTCAGATGTCTGAACGGATTGAGGTATTTCATCCATTTAAGCTTCTTACCTAACCATGAAAATAAGGCGAATAACCATTTAAGATGAACTTTCATCCATCTCAATAATTTTAATATTCTCCTAAATCTTCTGATGTTCTTTATTTTCATCGTAAGTGTTATATGCGTTTGCCAAGTTGGTCAATTACCGATGATTTCCATTTAACGAAATCTCCGGATATTATATGCTTACGTGCATCTTTTACAAGGCGAAGGTAGAAGGCCAGGTTGTGAATGCTTGCAATCTGCATGGCCAACAGCTCTTGAGCCTTAAACAGATGATGTAAATATGCTTTAGAATATATCTGGTCTACATGACATCCGTCCGGATCGATCGGTGAAAAATCTTTTTCCCATTTCTTGTTTCGCATGTTCATTGTACCATTATATGTAAACAGCATGGCGTTCCTGCCGTTTCTTGTCGGCATGACACAATCAAACATGTCAACTCCGCGTTCGATGGCTTCCAGAATATTTTGTGGTGTGCCAACTCCCATCAGGTATCTTGGCTTGTCCTTTGGCAATATCTCGTTTACGACTTCAATCATCTCGTACATGACTTCCGTCGGTTCGCCTACGGCCAATCCTCCGATAGCATTTCCGTCTGCTCCTTTGTCTGCAACAAATTTGGCAGCATCACGGCGCAGGTCCTTGAATGTACAGCCTTGAACAATGGGGAACAGGGTCTGCTCGTATCCATATAGCGGTTCGGTTTCATTAAAGCGTTTGATACACCTGTCAAGCCATCTTTGTGTTAGCATTAGGCTTTTCTTGGCATACTGATAGTCGCTTTGGCCGGGAGGACACTCGTCAAAAGCCATCATGATGTCAGCGCCTATAATTCTTTCGGTGTCCATGACATTTTCCGGCGTAAAAAAGTGCTTTGAGCCGTCAATGTGCGAACGGAATTCGCAGCCCTCTTCTTTGAGCTTGCGTATTCCTGTAAGTGAGAACACCTGGAATCCGCCGCTGTCAGTCAGAATCGGTCTGTCCCAAGTATTGAATTTGTGCAGTCCACCGGCAGATTTTAAAATGTCAAGTCCGGGGCGAAGATACAAGTGATAGGTGTTGCCCAATATAATTTGGGCTTGCACCTCTTCTTTGAGTTCACTGAAATGTACGCCTTTTACACTGCCACATGTACCAACGGGCATAAAAATCGGAGTCTCTATCTGTCCGTGGCTTGTGGTTATTATTCCTGCGCGTGCATCGCTGCCGGTGTCTGTATGCTGTAATTCAAATAACATATATGTTTAATCTTCTATATCAAATGTTACTGGGTTCTTTACTTTCTCGTCAGTCAGGGCAAAGTCCCAGACATCTTGAACATTTTCAACAAAATGGAAATTAACCCCGTCAATATATTCCTGTGATATTTCTTCAATATCTTTTTTGTTGTCTTTGCACATAACGATTTCCGTTATACCGGCTCGTTTTGCGGCAAGAATCTTTTCTTTAATACCGCCGACAGGCAGCACTTTTCCACGCAGAGTTATTTCTCCTGTCATGGCCGTATTCTTGCGTACTTTTCTCTGAGTAAGTGCCGATGCAAGAGATGTTGCTATTGTAATACCTGCTGATGGGCCGTCTTTAGGCGTTGCACCTTCGGGGACGTGTATATGTATGTTCCAGTGGTCGAATATACGATAGTCAATGCCAAGTTTGTCTGCGTGGGCTTTTACATACTCTAAAGCCAGTATGGCAGATTCTTTCATGACATCTCCCAAGTTTCCTGTAAGCGTGAGCTTAGAGCCCTTTCCCTTACTTAAGCTCGTTTCGATAAACAATATCTCGCCACCTACACTTGTCCATGCAAGACCGGTTACAACTCCTGCATAATCGTTGCCTTGGTATATGTCGCGATAGAATGGCGGGTTGCCTAATAGCGACTCAATTTCTTTGGGTGTTATCTTATAGTATGGCAGCGTTGCCTCCTTCGCTTTCAGGTATGCCAGCTTGCGGAGCGACTTGTTAATTTGTTTTTCCAGTTGTCTTACTCCGCTTTCTCTTGTATATTGTTCAATTATTTTCTCAATAGCCTGTTTGCTGAACGTGAGTTTTTTCTCGTCAGTCAGGCCTGTATTCTCTTTTTCCTTTGGTATAAGATGCCTCTTGGCTATCTCAACCTTCTCTTCTGTGATGTATCCGCTCACTTCAATCAACTCCATACGGTCGAGCAGTGGGCGCGGAATGGTGTTCAAATCGTTGGCAGTTGCAATGAACAGCACTTTCGACAAGTCATAGTCTACATCAAGATAGTTGTCGTGGAATGCATGATTCTGTTCCGGATCAAGAACTTCAAGCAGCGCTGATGCGGGATCGCCATTTACGGTGTTCTGTGTAATCTTGTCAATTTCATCCAGAATAAATACAGGATTGGACGAACCGGCCTTTTGTATGTTCTTTATTATTCTGCCGGGCATGGCTCCGATATACGTTCTTCTGTGACCTCTGATTTCGGCCTCATCATGCAGACCACCCAGAGATATGCGTGCGTATTTTCGCTTCATGGCATTGGCTATGCTTTTTCCCAGACTCGTCTTACCTACTCCGGGAGGGCCGTAAAGACATATAATCGGTGATTTAAGATCCTTTCTTAAACTTAACACAGCCATATATTCCAAGATGCGCTCTTTAACCTTTTTCATGCCATAATGGTCCTTGTCCAATATCTTTTCAGCACGGTTAAGGTTAAGGTCGTCTTGGGTGTAATATCCCCACGGCAGATTTACCATGGTCTGCAGATATGTCAGCTGTACGCTGAATTCCGGACTTTGCGGATTCAGAATGTCAAGTTTGTCTAATTCTTTGCTGAAAGTCTTAGCAACATCCTCAGGCCATTTTTTATTCTTGGCCTTTTCGAGCAGCTCTTTACGTTCAGGATAAGTATCGCCATTGCCTAATTCTTCCTTGATGTTTTTGATTTGCTGCTGAAGGAAATACTCTCGCTGCTGTTCGTCAATATCCTCACGTGTCTTAGTTCTGATATTATGCTTTATCTCTAAAAGCTGCAACTCGCGATATATTATTTTCAGCATTTTTAATGCTCTGTTTTTCAGTGTGTTGGCCTTTAAGAGCTTTATTTTTTCTTCAACGCTGAATGGCAGACTGGTACAGATAAAGTTCAACAGTATTACTGCATTGTTGATGTTCTGTAATGCAAACTGGGCTTCATCTGGTATATCCTCGTTTTTCTTAACATATTCTATTGATGTGTTCTTAAGGTCATCAACGGCAGCCATAAACTCTTTGTCGTCAGAAGACGGGATTTCTTCCGGTGCATTTGTTACCGTTCCAACAATGAAAGGTTGGGTTTTCTTTATGTCGGAGAGGTTGCAGCGTCCAAGGCCCTGTACAATGACAGTAAGATTGTTGCCGGCGCCAGGCATCTCTAATACACGTATAATCTTGGCATATACTCCAATTTCGTATAAGTCTTTCAGAGACGGATTTTCCTGGTCAGAGTCTTTCTGACAAAATATAGCGAATATGGAATTTTGATTTTCTTTTAGATGGTTTATCAAGTTAAGGCTTTGAATCCTGCCAATCAACACCGGCGAAACTACTCCCGGAAATAATACCAAATTTCTTGTGGCTAATACAGGTACGTCACCGTCAATGCTCTCTTCAAAAAGTTTGGCAACATCTCCTTCGTAGTCTGCTATCATAGAAAATGCGTTGTTTATATCTTTTCTCATAATTTGCAATTCGTTATTGGGGTGCAAATTTACTCATTTTAATTGATATAATATTGATACCCAGTAATTATTTTCATTTAATTAATATGTATCATGATTGGAAAACCATTGATTTCTGATTCAGAAACTTGCCGTTTTTCATGCTAAAATGGCTGAGTTTTGCTTCAAAACTCTATCACTTATATTTTGTAATAAAAAGAGTTGCTGTTCTTATAAAATGAATAAAATAGCGGCGGGTACTATTTGATTCGAAATATTGATGGCGTGAAATGTTACGATTTTTAGGGTCGTGTTTTACGGCTGCCGGTGCATAACAAATTTTTATGTCATATTAAAGTTGTTGGCATTTTTTTGTGTTAAATTAAAAACATATTATTGCTGTCTGTATAAAATAACTTAATTTTGCATATTAAAGATAATTTTTCGTTTATATACGTTATTATTTAAATATACCATGTTGAATAAAAGAGTTTTGTTGGCTTCATTGGTTATATCTTCTATGGTTTGCCATGGAGTTGCCGGAAATATAAAGAAATATTTTTATTCAGTAAGACAGGTGCCGTTTACATCTGTGAAGATAAGCCAAAATTCTTTTTGGGGTAGTAGGATAAAGGCTGTGCGTGATGTCACAATACCTTTGGCTTTCAGTAAATGTAAGACAGAAGGCCGATATGATAACTTTGTTAAGGCTGCTCATCCAGATGACAGTTATGATGTGTCGTCATTTATGGGGTTTTCGTTTGACGATACAGATGTATATAAAACCATTGAAGGGGCCAGTTACGTGCTTCAGACTTTCCCGGATAAAAAACTTGTGGAATATATAGACAGTGTGCTTGATATAGTAGCTGCTGCGCAGGAAGCCGACGGATATCTTTATACAGCACGTACCATAAATCCGAAAAATCCGCATAGATGGGCGGGCATGGAGCGTTGGAGCAATGAAGAAGTGCTGAGTCACGAACTGTATAATCTTGGCCACATGGTTGACGCTGCATGTGCACATTATCAGGCCACAGGTTCAACGAAATTTTTGGATATAGCCCGGCGCTATGCAGACTGTGTCGTCCGCGAGGTTGGACCTTCTGATGGTCAGGCATGTGTAGTGCCAGGACATCAGATAGCTGAGATGGCATTGGCCCGTCTTTACGTACTCACGGGTGAAAAGAAATATCTTGACGAGGCAAAGTTTTTTCTCGACTATAGAGGAAAAACAAAGGTCAGAAATTCTTATAGTCAGAGCCATCTGCCTGTTGTTGAACAACATGAGGCTGTAGGTCATGCTGTCCGTGCGGGCTATATGTATTCAGGTATGGCAGATGTGGCTGCACTTACAGGTGATTCGGCCTATATCAAGGCAATAGATGATATATGGAACAACATTGTTGCTAAAAAGTATTATATAACGGGTGGAGTGGGAGCCTTGCATGACGGTGAGGCTTTCGGACGGAATTATGAACTGCCGAATCTTACGGCGTACAACGAGACGTGTGCGGCCATTGCAATGGTGTATTTAAACCAGAGAATGTTCATGTTGCATGGTGATTCAAAATATATAGACTGTCTGGAACGTACGTTGTATAACGGCGTTATAAGTGGCATGAGCATTGATGGCGGCAGGTTCTTTTATCCCAATCCGCTGGCTTCAGATGGCAAATACAGGTTTAACGCTGACAATACGCTTGAGCGTCAGCCTTGGTTCGGATGTGCATGTTGTCCTAGTAATCTTTGCAGGTTTATACCATCAGTACCAGGATATATGTATGCTGTAAGGGATAACGATGTTTATGTAAACCTGTTTGCTGACAACACCTCGACTATTTCTGTCGGAAAAGGTGAGGTTGTGTTGCGTGAGGAAACCAACTATCCTTGGGACGGCGATGTGCGGCTCAATGTCGTGAACAACAGTGCCGGAAAGTTCTGTATCAGGATAAGAGTGCCGGGATGGGTACGCGGTCAGGTTACACCGGGTGGTCTTTACAGTTATGCAGATGGCTTGAGTCTGAAATATTCTGTTGCTGTAAATGGTATAAATGTTGCGGCAGAGTTGATTGACGGATATTTTGTCATCGACAGGAAATGGAAGCGTGGTGACCGCATAGACGTACATTTTGATATGAAGCCTCGTATCGTGAAGGCGGATGATAAGGTTGCTGCCTGTCATGGCCGTATTGCTGTTGAGCGAGGGCCTCTTGTGTATTGTGCAGAATGGGCTGATAATGATTATGATTTATTCCGTTTTGTTTTCGATGCTGACAGTTCTATGACTGTGACCGACAGTCCGGGACTTTTGGGCGGCATAAAGATGATAACGGCAAGAGGTACTTTGCTGGATCAAACGCCAGACGGACGCATAAACACTGCTAATCGCACTGTAAAGCTTATACCATATTATGCATGGTGTCATCGAGGACCCGGAAAAATGATTGTTTGGATGGCTGACGGCTTAGGGGTTATGGACGAATATTGAGCGTTCGAAAGCGTCTTTTTTGTTCGCGAAAATAAAAGCTCTCAGTCATCTTATACGTTTTTAATGCTTTAATGGCTTAAGCCTGATAAGATGCAAATAATTGGAACATCATGTCAAATAATTATTTCAGATTTAAACAGTTTACAATAGAGCATACCAGGTGTGCCATGAAGGTGGGTACAGATGGGGTGCTGCTTGGAGCATGGGCACGTGGTGGCGATACTATCTTGGATATTGGTACGGGCTCTGGGCTAATTGCCTTGTTCATGGCTCAACGATATCCATCGGGGAAGATTGTTGCCATTGACGTTGATGCCGGTGCTGTCCTACAAGCGCGTATCAATGTATATAATTCTGCATTCAGCGACAGGATAACCATAATAGAAAAACCTTTACAAGAGTTCTGTGCAGGGCAGTTCGGTTCTATAGTATGCAATCCGCCGTTTTTCGTCAATTCGCTGAAAAACAGAGACGGGCAAAAGGCCATGGCACGTCATGCCGACACACTTACCCATGCTGAACTTGTAAGCGGTGCATCACGGTTATTGGCCGACGATGGCGAGTTCTCTGTTGTCATACCAGCCGCACTGCGCACGGCCATTGATGCCGAAGCAGCCATGGCAGGTCTTTTCCCTTCAAGGATCTGTGCCATTAGAACCATACCACGTAAGCCCGTCAGCCGTTATCTTTTGGCATATCGTAAGCATCCTGCAGACAGGATTGAACAAACAGAAGAATGTATTAATAATGATGATATGTCGCGGTCAGAATGGTACAGCAGCTTGACGGAGAATTTCTATATCAGATGAGAATGGTGCAGGATGCGCTCCGATAATTCATTTGCGTATTGGTGGCCTATAGGTAAGGGGGAATCTGTACCATTTATGAATACGTTGTGTCTTGTAAAACTATTAATTTTATTCAACGGAACTATGTATGAACGATGAATCCTCACAAATGTTTCTTGTGGAAGCATCTGCATTAGTGCTTTCATGTTTGTACGTGTAAGTACATTTCCTCCTGTGACTTTGACAATTTTTACATAATTGCCTAAAGCTTCTATATAGAGGATGTCGTTTAGCAGAATGTTAACGTTTGAGTATTCTTGTTTTACTGTGATGTGGCGTTGTGGATTTACTGAGGTTGGGTTCATTCGGCGCATAGCTTTATCTACAGCACGGCAGAAACGTTCATAGGCGAAAGGTTTGTGCAGATAGTCTACAGCATCGAGATTAAACCCTTCTAGAGCATACTGAGCATGTGCTGTTGTGAATATGATGCACGTTTCGTGAGGTATGCTGCGGGCTATGTCCAGGCCGTTTATACTGCTCATATGTATGTCAAGAAACACAAGTTGTGGCTTGGTTCTTATAATTTCGTCTATGCCGTTTTGAGGTTCGCTGTATGTCGTTAGTTCTATGCCACCGCGACGTTGGCAGAACTGTTCGATAACGAGCAATGCCATGGGCTCGTCGTCAATGGCAATGCAACTTATATTTTTCATCACAGTTGTATTTTTAGTTTTGCTATATATACGTTTCCTATTGGGCCATTTTCAAGTTCGTATCGCCCTGGGTATAATAGTTCAAGTCGTTTTCTGCAGTTGGCTATCCCAATGCCTTCGTGCTCTGAATCTACATGTCTTATAATAGTGTTGACAGTATCGAAACTTAGCAGACCGTTCTTTAGGCATATGTTTATTTGGATGTTGCAGTCAGTGTCTGCTGATGTGCCATACTTAAATGCGTTCTCTACAAAAGTGATAAATATCATAGATGGTACAGGAGTCGTTTCGTTGTCGGTTTGGGCTGTTAGTGTCACCCTTGTATGATGGTTTAATCTGAGTTTCTGCAAATCAGTGTATTGCCTGATATATTCTATTTCCTGTCCTATGGGAATGTTTTCAGAATGTGTTTGTGCATACATGTATCTCAAAATATTTGAAAATTTCACGAAGGCAGGTTCTGTTTTATCAGACCCAGAAAGTACAAGTGCATAAAGCATATTGAGAGTGTTGAACATGAAGTGTGGATTTATTTGTGCTTTATAGAGTGCTAGTTCTGCTTTGTTTTTCTCTGCGGCAATTTCCTGTTTTGCCAGTATTTGTCTAAATAGTTCGAATGTCAGTTCGATTGCAAGCGAAAATCCTGTTACCATGAGAAAAAAGAACCATATTGTTTGTGTGCGCATATTCATTCTGGCTTCCATTTGCCGTGGTGAGCCTGTATGGTCTGATGGTACAGGAAAATAAGTGAACAGCCATGTTGTTGCAGTTAAAGTGATCAGTAAGCCGGCTATGTGTATGTATTTTTTTTGCATGAAGAGTTTTGGTAGGCATACCCATCGGTATATGAAGTAAATAATGTATATATAGGCTATCAGTGTGAGCAGGAAGGCCGTGTTGTGCACAATCCAACGGTCAACAGGAAGCAGCATTATGGTCAATGGCATTATAATTAAGCAGAATAAAAGGTCTATATACAATGCAATGTGATTATTCTTCATATGAGATTTGTTTTCAGATGTTAATGTATTCAGTCCGCATGGTTTATATCTTTTATTGTGCAGCGGATGGTTCACATATTTATTTTGTTTTACGATCATTGCAAAGATAATACATTTTATTGAACGGTCTATTGTTTGCCATGTGTCGTTTGTCACCACATATAGGCTGTTTGTCACCACATAGTTTATCATAAGACTCATTGTTCATAAATTTGCATAAACTGAATGGCCGGCAATGCAGTTTTGTAAGGAAAAAAGCAACTACATTTTTTGCTTATATGCACCCGGACATAGAGGGCTGTTATTTGTTGTATGTCTTGAGCGGCCATTATTTAGTAACTTTAGTTTTTTATTTTATAGAAATACAAAATGGAAATTAAAACAAGTATTATGCTCGTTGTGTGTAGTATTTCATTGTTCTGTGCTTGTGATGATAAAAAACAGGCTACTCATGGCGAGGAGTATAAGACGCTTACGGTTACGCGTCGAGACTTTATGCTGCAATCTGCTTATACTGCAACACTTCAAGGGCGTCAGGCTGTTGAGGTGCGTCCGCAGGTCAGTGGCACGATTACAGACATACGTATAAATGAGGGAGATGCCGTTAAACGTGGTCAGGTGCTGTTTGTCATTGATCAGGTGCCATATAAGGCTGCGCTCAGTACGGCAAAGGCTAATTTAGAGAGTGCGGAGGCAAAGTTGTGTACGGCCAAATTAACGGCAGATAGTAAAGAGGAACTTTGCAGGAGAAATGTTGTATCAGATTATGACAGGCAGACAGCCGTTAACTCTTTACGGGAGGCCAAGGCTGCTGTAGCTCAAGCCCGGGCTGAACTTACACGTGCCACTAATGACTTGTCTTATACAGAAGTGAAGAGTCCTGTTGATGGTGTTGCAAGTATGATACCTTATCGTGTCGGTGCATTGGTTGGCAGTACTATTGAAGAACCGCTTGTAACCGTATCTGATGATTCAGAGATTTATGCTTATTTCTCTATGGCTGAGACACAGATGCTTGATTTTATAGAGGAGTATGGTTCACTTGATGAGGCTAAGAAAAAACTTCCTCCGGTCGGGTTGACTATGAGTAATGGCAACAAATATGATCTACAGGGACGTATTGATGCTATTGGCGGTACCGTTGATTCGGAGACTGGATCTGTTGGATTTAGAGCTGTTTTCAGTAATCCCCGACATCTGTTGCGCAATGGTGGCAGTGCCTCTGTATTAGTTCCGTCCGTGCATAAGAATTGTATTGTGATACCTCAGTCGGCTACATATGAGCTTCAGAATAGGGTGTTTGTGTGGAAGATTGTTGACGGCAAGACAAAGTCTGCCCCTATAACAATTTATAAATATAACGATGGGAAAAACTATATTGTGCTATCCGGACTGGAACCGGGTGATGTCATTATTGCAGAGGGCGCAGGACTGATGCGTGAGGGTATGGTGGTTAGCACGGGAAAGAAGTCTGATTCCACAAAAAATAAGGATTGCCAATGAAAATAAAAACTTTCATCGACCGGCCTATACTGGCCGGAGTAATATCCGTGCTGATATTCATTCTCGGAATTATAGGCTTGTTGCAACTCTCTATCGAACAATTTCCTGAGATTGCACCACCTACGGTCAGCGTTTCGGCTACATATAGTGGGGCTAATGCTGAAACCGTGCAGAAGAGCGTGGTGGTGCCGCTGGAGGAAGCACTCAACGGTGTTGAAAATATGACCTATATGACTTCAACGTCATCTAATAATGGCTCTGCCAAAATCAGTGTATATTTCCGCCAGGGAACAGATCCTGACATGGCCACAGTCAACGTGCAGAACCGTATTGCCACAGCACAAGGACTGCTGCCGGCAGAGGTGACAAAGAGTGGTATTACCGTGCGAAAACGTCAGACAAGTAACATCAAGCAGTTGGCTGTTTATAGTCCTGACGATTCGTTTGATGAGGCTTTCCTTACCAACTATATGAAGATTAATATCGAACCGCGTCTTTCGCGTATTGCCGGTGTTGGTGAAGTTAATGTATTCGGATACGAATATTCCATGCGTATATGGTTAAATCCCAGTAAAATGAGACAGTATGGACTTGTACCGGCTGATATATCCGAAGTGCTTGACGAACAGAATGTGGAGGCCGCCACAGGCACTTTGGGTGCTGAGGCAAGTAACACTTTCCAGTATGTGCTGAAGTACCGAGGACGTTATGAGAATGAGGTTGATTATGAAAATCTTGTGATAAAGTCGCTTCCTGGTGGGGAAGTGCTGCGACTAAAAGATGTTGCCGCTATAGAACTGGGAACTAGAGCTTATGATTACATTAACGAAGTTAACGGTCATCCAGGTTGTAACATCATGATAGCTCAGACCTCAGGGTCAAATGCCAATGAGATAATAGAAGAGATCGACCGTACCGTGGATGAAATATCCAAAACGTTGCCAAAGGGTATAAAGATAGTGGATTTGATGAGTACGAAGGATTTTCTTGATGCTTCAATTAAGAACGTCATAAAAACGCTTGTCGAGGCAATAGTACTTGTGGTGCTTGTTGTCTATGTATTCCTTCAGAGTCTGCGTTCAACATTCATCCCCGCACTTTCAATCATAGTTTCGCTGGTCGGTACGTTTGCCTTTCTCTATGTGGCAGGCTTCAGCCTGAATATGCTTACTTTATTTGCGTTGGTGCTTGTAATCGGAACTGTAGTAGACGACGCCATCGTGGTTGTAGAGGCCGTTCAGGCCAAATTCGACGAGGGCTACCGTTCTTCATATCTTGCCACGGTCGATGCCATGGATGGTATCACGTCGGCGCTCGTCACTACAACATTTGTTTTCATGGCTGTGTTTATTCCTGTGAGTTTCATCGGAGGTACCACGGGTACATTCTACACTCAGTTTGGACTTACTATGGCTGGTGCTGTTGCCATATCGCTGGTCAATGCGTTGACGTTGAGTCCGGCTTTGTGCTCACTTATAATGACTCCACATTCCGATACCTCTAATGGTTGCAAGCTAAGTTTTTCGTCGCGTTTCCATATTGCTTTCGACACAGCATTTGGCCGTCTTGTCATGAAGTATAAAAGAGGAGTGGCCTTTATGCTCCGGCGTAAATGGTTTGCCGGATTATTGCTGGTTATTGCCTGTGTTGGCTTTGCCATACTCATGGCAACCACAAAAACCGGCTTTGTGCCCAATGAGGATATGGGCACGGTGTTTGTTGATGTGCGTACATCGCCGGGCAATAGCGTAAGCCAAACCCGTAAGGTGATGGAACAGGTGGATAGTTGCCTGCGCACTATACCGCAGATTGAGTTGCAGTCGAATACTACGGGTAACTCTACTTTGAGTGGTCAGGGTGCCTGCAACGGAATGTTCACGATACGTCTTAAAGATTGGAGTCTGCGTACTCGCAAGGAGGATGCTCTGGATGCTGTGATAAGCGAGATACAGCGCATTACGGCTCCTATATCGGGTGCTGACATCATTGCCTTTACGCGTCCAATGATTCCTGGATACGGCACAAGTAGCGGATTTGAGGTATATGTGCAGGACCAGAAGGGAGGCACCACAGATGAGTTGTTAAAATATACGCGCCTGTTTATTGACTCTTTGAGCCGCCGTCCCGAGATAGGCCGTGCGACAACTTCATTTGACACCAAGTTTCCACAGTATCTCGTAGAGGTCGATGCCGCGCGATGCAAACGTAACGGAGTGTCACCAGCCGATGTGCTCAGCACGCTTTCCGGATACGTTGGCGGCAGCTATGCTTCAAATATGAACCGCTTCTCAAAACTTTACCGCGTAATGGTGCAGGCACCGCCTGAGTTCAGGTTCGACACACGCTCACTAGATAATATGTTTGTGCGAAACTCAGACGGCCAAATGTCGCCTATAAGCCAGTATTTAAAGCTCAAAAGAGTTTATGGCTCAGAAGTGCTCACACGCTTCAATTTGTTTTCTGCCATACAGGTAAACGGCTCGGCAGCTCAGGGATACAGCTCTGGCCAGGCCATAGAGGCTATAAAGGAGGTGGCAGACAAGACTTTGCCTACGGGCTATGGTTATGAGTTTGGAGGTATGTCGCGCGAGGAGTCTGACGCAGGCAATACGGCCACATTGGTGTTTGTTGTGTGTGTTGTGTTTATCTATCTTATTCTCTGCGCTCTATATGAAAGTCTTTTCATTCCTTTGGCTGTCATTTTGTCCGTGCCGTTTGGCCTTGCCGGCTGCTTCATGTTTGCTAGGATTTTCGGTCTGGAAAATAACATATACTTGCAGACCGGTCTTATAATGCTCATCGGTTTGCTTTCAAAAACGGCTATCCTGCTTACCGAGTATGCCTCGGAGCGGCGTCGTGCCGGCATGTCGATAGCTCAGGCTGCAATTTCGGCTGCTGGCGTACGCCTCAGACCTATACTTATGACATCGCTCACAATGATTTTCGGTATGTTACCCATGATGTTTGCTACGGGTGTTGGTGCTAATGGCAATATATCCATAGGCGTAGGTACGGTGGGTGGAATGCTCGTGGGCACGGTGGCCCTGCTTTTTGTTGTTCCTCCGCTGTTTATGTTGTTTCAGTATATGCAGGAAAGGTTTATGCCGCAGCGACGCCAATAATGTGTAGACATAGTGTGATAATCTCATTTTAAATCAATGTTTGTTACTGCCAGAATCAGGTCATCTTTTTGGCAGTAACAAATCTTGATTTATAGTAACAGGCGAACCAAGTTTGTGTGTCCGCTTGTTGTAAGTGCTTTATTTTATGTATTGATGATGTGCCAGATGGTTGTTGCTTTTAGTTCTTTTGTGCATTGTTCCTATGAATTGAGCCACACTTTAAGTGCAGAGGCTTTTTCACGGCTTATAATGATTGGCTCTTTGCAGTTGGGTGATGTTTTCATGGCCCAGCGTCCGCCAAAGTAGGGCTCTATGCTTCTCACAGATTTTGCCGAGACGATAAACTGTCGGTTTGCTCTGAAGAAGTTTTTCGGGTCGAGTTGCTGCTCCAGGCTACTCAATGGCGGGTCTACGATGTGCTCAGTTCCGGCCCATGTGGTGGCTATTGTTATTTTGTCTTCCGAGCTGAAGTATGCAACGTCGTCTATTTGCAATGTGTAAAGTTTCCGGCCTGCCGACACAAGCAGACGTTCGCGGTATGTATTAGCAGCGTCTTCGTGCATCGCTCTTGCAAGATATTTGCTGAGGCTGCCAAGAAGTCCGGCGTTGTGGTAGCGTTCAAATTTAGCTATTGCAGTCTCAAGACGCTCAACGCGTATAGGCTTTAGCAAGTAGTCAATACTGTTAAGGTCGAATGTCCTCAGTGCATACTCGTCGTAGGCTGTGGTGAATACAATCATACATTCGGTCGGAAGTTTGTCTACGAGTCCGAACGATGTGCCGTCAGAGAGTTGTATGTCGAGAAACATTATATCGGGACGGACGCCCGAGTGTTTGAGCCACAGGGAGGCTTCGCTTATGCTGCCAGGCACGATATGTGTGTGCCATTCTGGTCTTATACTGTTCACCATACTAAAGAGCAGGCGGGCTGCCGGCAACTCGTCGTCTATTATTGCAGCAGTAATGTCAGTCATATATCATGGGGATTTTTACGGTAAAAGTATTGTTGTCGGCAATGATGCGTATGTCACGTCCACATAGCAGTCTGCAACGCTTTGACAAATTCTGAAGTCCGTGTCCTGAGGTGCCAATTACAGGCTTGGGTGTCAGTGTGTTGCTTACGGCCAGCCAGGGTGAGTCGTCGTTTTCTTCACACCATAGTTTTATGGTTGCGGGATTTGCCGTGTTAACGATGTTGTGCTTTATAACATTTTCTGTTAGCAACTGTAGTGTCAGTGGCGGCAGTTGCATGTAGCCCTCGATATTGTTGAGCTTTGTTTCAAGTTGTATGCAGTCGCCTAGCCGCACTCTTTGTAGCTGTAAGTAGGTTTGGGCAAACCTAATTTCTTCGTTGAGGCTTACACTTTGTTTCTCGTGGCAATCGAGAATGTAGCGGTATATGTCGGCCAAGTTGCGCGTAAATTCGGCTGCACCAGCTGGGTTATATTCTATTTCAGCCACGAGTGTATTCAGACTGTTGAATAGAAAATGGGGGTTTAGCTGACTTTGCAGAGCTGCATATTGTGCTTTGGCTGAGGTATCTTCCAGTTGTCGTGCCCTGCGGCGATGTTCTGCTATGTCGGCATAAAACCTGTTAATGAGGAACAGACTTACGGCCAACAACTCTATTAGCCATACGCCCAGCAGTGCTCCGGCCCCTCGCCATGCCAAGGCCATCGGCCTTGGGGAGTGACCTATGACTTTGGTGGCCACAAGCAGCAGATAATTAGAGCAGAGTAGGGCTGCGGCTGCTATAGCAAGGAATGTGAACATGCGGCTGCGCTTTTTTATCCATGCGGGATAGGACGCACTCATGCGCCGGTTGACAAAGCGCAGGCTCAGGCCAACACCGTTGAACAGCAGTAATACGGCAATGATGCTTTCCGGTGTGGTCAGGTGCTGGCTACTTATGGCCGGCATGTCACCGCAAATTATGAGCAGCAGGTATGAGCAGCAGCCTATTGCAGAATAGACAAGTATGTCGGTGAGCACCGATCCATGCTGCAGGTTATTGTCATTAGTTGTCATATCTTTATATTACATGTGTGTGTCCGGCAATATGGAGTAGCATGCCTTTTGGATGCCTGTTTGGTGAAATACTGCGCTGCGAATGCAAAAATAATAAATTATTTTCAATATCCGTATACATATTCGAGTGAGCTTTTGGCCATGCAGGCATCAAGTTTTGAGGCTATGTGATTCCGACATGCATCGAGGTAGTATATCTGAGCGTTGATGACGTCTGTAACAGACACACTTCCTTCATAATATTTTTCTGTGGTCAGTCTGCGGCTTTCTTCTGCTTTGAGAAGTGAGCTTGCTGTCAGTTTTACCTGTTCGCATGCCTTTGTGTAGTTACATCTAGCCGTTTCGGCTTCAAGCTGCAGCCTGTCGGCAGTGCTTCTCATCTGTTCTTCGGCTACGGCTGTGGCATGTTTTCCCATACGTCGGGTGTTGCCCCTCTTTCCCCATTCGAATATAGGAATGCTTAGTGTGGCATATACAGAATAGTTGGGGTCTGGAGCTGCCCTGAAGTCGTATCCAGGTGATGTGTAGCTTCCGTTGATGCCTACAGACAAGTTCGGCTTGTAGGCTGCATCGGCCATGCGTGCCTCATAGCCTTTTATGTCTATTTGTTTGCTCGCCATGGCCATCTCAGGACGATTGTATATACTTTGCCCCGTTGAAGGTATTGTTGTATCGGTACATAGCATGGTATCTGCCGGTATCATATCAGATGAACAGACACCGGCCAGCGAGTTTAGGGCAAGCCGCGCATTTTCTGCATCAGTTAGCGCACGCTGCAGTTGATATTCGGCATCGTTGAGACGCACTTCGGCTGTCAGAAGATCGTTGCGGCCGGTATATCCGTTGCTTACACGTAATGCTACAGCCTCTGCAAGTGCGGCTGCGGCATCACGATGTCTCTGTGCCACTGTTACCATTTCGCGTGTTGCTACATAGTTCCAGTATGTCTGATCGGCTTGATATATAAGATTGTTGGTTATGCGTTTTTTCTCGAATGCAGCATTCTCGCTTTCTGCCTTGGCCTTTCCGTAGGAAGCCTTGAGCAATCCGCCCGTGTAGATTGGTTGAGCCATTGTCAGCGATGCACCGTATTTTGTGTTTCTGCCGCTGAACGTGTAGCTGCGGCCGCCGTCTGTACTCGGCAGTGCTATGTTCAGTTCGAGTGGATTGCCTGTATATTTAGCGTCGGCGTTGCCCGTAATCTTGGGCTTAAAGTCTGCTTTTGCCGCTGCTGCATTTTCTTTATATACTTCTAATGCGTGTGTGGCGGCTTTTACGTCGTGGCTATAGGCTTCCACCTGACGGCGGTATGCCTGTAGCATAGCCGCATCTTGAGCATCAACGTTTGTGCTTATGGCAGTCAACGCTGCATATATTGTTATTATATGTTTTATTTTCATACTTTGTCTGTTGCTTGTTATGCATGTTTACATGTTTCTGTCGTAGCTTCGGCTTGCTTTGCTGCTTCTGGATAGAATATGGCATATAGGGCAGGAGTGGCAAAGAGAGTGAGCAGCGTGGCAAATGAAAGGCCGAACACGATTGTTGCTGCCATGCCTCCGAACACAATGTCGAACAGCAGTGGTATGCTGCCGAATACTGTTGTTGCGGCAGCCATGAGCACCGGACGTGTACGCGATACTGTTGCCTCTACTATAGCCGTAGATGGTGGTACGCCTGCGCGTCTCTGCAGATTGACTTCATCGAGTAATACGATGATGTTTTTTATTATCATACCCAGCAATCCGAGCCATCCGGCAATGCAGAAGAAACCGAATTGAAAACCCGTGACGAGCATGCCGACAACTACGCCTATGATTGAGAGTGGAAGAATGAGAAATATTATCAGCGGTTGCTTGAAGTTGCCGAATAGCATTACGAGGATTACCACCAGGAATATTATGGCCAGTGGAAAATACTTGGTCAGTGCGGCCATGGCCTCTTGCTGGTCCTTATACTGAGAGTCCCAGAAGAAGGTGTAACCTGGTGGTAGTTTTATCTGTTCTATCTCGTTGCGTATTTCGGCATGTACTTCCTTCATAGTGTGTCCGTGTTTAACGTCACACTGGGCTGCCATTGACAACCGCCTGTTGTATGTTTTCATTAGCGGCCATTCCCATCCCGTGCTTATGCTGTCTGCAAGCTGTGCCAACGGAGCTGAGTTTGTGCCGTTCCATACAGCCAGGTCGCCCAACGCGTCTTGTGATATCATGCCCTTGGTGTTTGTGTGTAACATCACAGGCACCTGCTTGTCGGCATCTCTGTATATGCCTACTGCAACTCCGTCGGCAGTGCTTTTCATGGCGGTCATCATGTCGGCTTTTCCTAGTCCAAACCTTCCTGCTTTTACAGGATTGTACGGAGTGGTCATCATCATGGCCTTGTTGCCCCATTCATTGCGTGCATTCATAACCTTGGGATTGCGTCTCATTATTTCTATTGCCACATTGGTCAGCGAATCGAGTACGCGTGGATCATCGCCGCTGAAGCGTGCCTCTATGAGGGCCTGTGGTACAGAGTTTAGCTCAAAGCTATTTACGCGTACTAATGCATCAGGGAAAGCTTGTGATATTTCGTTCTGCAGTTTCTGTTGCATGTTTCTGGCAGCCTCAGGGCTGACGGCTTCAACCAGGCACTGGGCATAGTTGCTTTGAGGACCGTAAGCAGCGTTGGCCAGATAGTAGCGTGGAGGCGTCTGCCCCGTAAATGTTGAAACGTGCTTTATGTCTTTGCGTCGTCTCAGCGTGTCAGCCAATGCTTGTGTCTGTTCTGCAGTCTGCTCTATGCGCGTTCCTTCTGGCAGCCACAGGTCTATGGTGAAGTACTGTTTGTTAAGCAATGGCATAAATTGCTGCGGGATGAGCTTGAAAGCAACTGCGCTTAGAATGAGCAATGTGACAAGGCATGCAGTAACGGCATATCTGTGGCTTATCGTCAAGCGTAGGGCTTTTCTGAACATATCGTAAAGTCTGCCTCTGAACAGTTCCCCCTTGAGCTCATCAGGACGTGGACGGCGCACAAACTCTTGCACGAAAAACACGTTTTGCGTTATGGCCAGAACCCAACTAAGCAGCAACGATACTGCTATCACTATGAACAGAGACGATAGAATTTCACCCGTTATGTGTGGAGAGAGGTATACGGGCAAAAATGTCAGCACTGCTATTAATGTTGCGCCTAATAGTGGCATGGCTGTGGTGTCAACGGCTGACAGTATGGCCGGGCGTTTGCGCATGCCGCGCTGCATGTTTACCAATGCCGCGTCATATACCACGATAGCGTTGTCTACGAGTATACCCATGGCTATTATTATGGCTGCAAGTGACATTCGTTGCAGGGCAATACCTGTTGCGCACATGTATATCAATGTGCCGAAGATAGAGAAAACTAGTCCGCTGCCTATTAGTATGCCGTTCTTTATTCCTATGAATAGAAGTAGTACGCCAGCTACGGTTATTACAGATATTATAAGGTTTAGCACAAAACCCTCGTTGGCCTCGGCCGACTCATGTCCTTGGTCGTATATTGTCTGCAGATTGTATCCTTCGGGTAGTGTTTGTCTGGCTTCGTCTATGTATGCTGCAACACGCTCCGACATATCAACCACATTGCCGTCGGCCACAGTAGATATGGCCATACCTACGGCCGGCAGTCCGTCGGTCCGCATTTGGTTGCGTGCGGGATGGCGGTAACCTTCGCTTATATGAGCTACCTCGCCAAGCCTGATGTAGGCTCCGTCCCGTCCTACAATCGTTAGTTGCTCTAGTTCTTCAAGACTACCAAAACTGCCGGTAGCCTCTACTCTTATGCGATTGTGTTCGGTTTCTATAGCACCGGCATCTACAATTCTATTTTGTCTGTCGAATGCTGCTGTTATGTCAGACATGGTTATTCCGCTGGCTGCCAATAGCGAAGGATCGGCTTCTATGTCTATGGTGCGGTCCTGCAGTCCGAACAGCTCTACGCGGGCTACATCTTTTATGCCCAGCAGACCATTTTTTAAACTGTCTGCCTTGTCTTCAAGCTCCCGCCAGCTATGGTTAGATGAACTTAGAGCGTAGAACACTCCGAGTACATCGCCGAAGTCATCGTTTACAACAGGGCGACCGGCTCCTGCTGGCAGATGTGGTTGGGCGTCGTTCACCTTACGTCGCAGTTTGTCCCACAACTGCTGCATGTCAGCAGCGCGTATTTCTTTTTTCACGTAAACGGTAATCTTTGACAGACCTGCCCTGTTTTCGCTTTTCAGATAATAGAGCTCGCCAAGTTCCTGTATTGATTCTTCGAGCACGTCTGTCACTTGCTCTCTAACCTCAGCCGGTGAGGCTCCCGGATACGATGTTGTTACCACAGCCTGTTTAATTGTGAATGGGGCGTCTTCAAGTTTGCCCATGTTGCCATAGGCAATTATACCACCCGCAAGCACAAGTGCCAGTACCAACCAGCTCAGCGCTCTGTTGCGTAAGCAAAATTCAGCTGCGCCTCTCATTGTTGCATTCCTCCTTTCCGGTTAGCAACGGCCTGTGTGGCCACGGTGTCGCCTTCATTGAGCATGGCTTGACCTGCTGTGGCCACGCGTTCGCCTGCTTTTAGACCGCTACAAATCTCTATCATACCTCCGCCTAAAAGGCGTCCTGTGACCACGTTACGGCGGCAGGCCCGGCCGCCGGTGTCTTTCGTCCCAACACAACTGCCTCCAGAGGATGGACTCCATACTGCTTTCTGAGGTACGGCTACTCCAACAAACTTATTTGAAGTCTGCCCAATGAGCATGTTGCCAGACATGCCACCTGGCAGGTGTGATTTGCCATTGTCTATCAATGCAGTCAGTTTGAAGGCCATATTGTTACCCGTGGCGGTACGTGTTATATATGTTTCTGCCGGTCTGAATGTCCTGCCGCTCATGCGGTCAAAGCTTATCAGACATGTCCTGCCGCCTATGTTCTGTTGTAGTTGTGCGGCTATGTCTTCTGGTACGTAGGCCTCTGCCTTTATACGTGACATATCTATAAACGTAACCACTGGCTGTCCTGCTGCCACGTCCTGATAGCGTTCTACATGTTGTGTCTGTACATATCCGCTGAAAGGAGCTATGAGTTGTGTACGGTCCAATTCATCTGCAGCCATGTCATAGTCAGCTTTTGCGCGCTCATAATCGGCTCTTGCACGCTCATACTCCTGTTCTGCTATGTTGCCAGCCTTAAATAAGCGTGTAGTACGCTCGTATTCAGCCTTAGCCTGACGGCATATTGCCGCTGCTCGTCTTTTCCTTACAATGAAGTCACGGGCGTCGAGTGCGGCTATCACCTCTCCGCGTCTGAAAAACTGACCTTCTTGAACGTCAAGTTGGGCTATATGTCCGCCAACTCTGAAAGCGAGTTCGGCTGTGCGGCAAGGCTCAGATATGAAAGGATACTTGCGGGCCGATGTATCGGCCATACTTTCAGCCGTGGCCACGTCCACAGTGCGTACCGTGCCAGGAGCATCGTGTCGGCCACTGCACGATACAGCCATAATGGCAGACGACAGAATCAGCAGCATGTTTTTTCTAATTGTAATCATCTTTTTCCTGTTAAGTTTGTATGCTTTTTATTCGCAAAGATAACATGCAGCATGGGCAAATGTCAATACAAATATTACTGAAGCAGCTCTATCAGTATCTGAATGCGCATCATCGGTCTCTGGAATGAAATGATTTGACATGGATTATAATGCATGGGTTGATTGTTGTGGATATGGTGAATAAAGACTTGTATTATTGCAGGATTTCGTATTGATATGTTGGGTATATGATAAATTTGCTGATAATAATGTGATATGATTTTCTTGTCTGAGAAATAAAAGTAAAGTATGTGTGTTGGCTTAATACGTGATGAATTTTTACAATAATTATTGTATAAGCTGAAAGTTTGATGACATACTTTGGTTCCAAATTATTAACCTATCGTTTAAAGCCGCCGCAAAAAAAAAAAT
>ERZ859732.204-NODE-204-length-25116-cov-4.951798_pt1 | contig 25116 bp, 10 predicted proteins | sample MGYA00510123_ERZ859732 | MGnify/ENA primary metagenome ERZ859732 (study PRJEB30046, sample SAMN00715133) | human gut metagenome | study: EMG produced TPA metagenomics assembly of the A metagenome-wide association study of gut microbiota in type 2...
TACGGGCCAAAATATGGCATAAAATCATTTAAATTAATTTTGAACACCTACTTAAGTAAATAAAACTGGTTTTAAAGATATGATATCATTTCAAAGCGATTATAACAACGGTATGTTGCCTGAGATATTAGAAGCTCTGGGCAAAACAAACGACGACAAGACGCCGGGCTACGGCTTTGACCCATATACGGCAGCGGCAAAAGAGAAGATACGCAAGGCGGTGGGCAATGACAAGGCTGACGTGTATTTGCTGACGGGCGGAACGCAGACCAACACCACGGTCATCGACTCGGTGCTGCTGGGATGTGAGGGCGTGATATGCGTTGAGACAGGACATATCGAGGTGCATGAGTCGGGTGCCGTGGAGGCGTTCGGACACAAGGTCATCACACTGCCCTCCGACGACAGCAAACTCGCCCCGCAGACGCTGTCGGCTTACATGGACACGTTTCTGGCAGACGAGTCGCATCCGCACATGGTGCAGCCTGGCATGGTGTATGTGTCTATGCCGACAGAGTTTGGCATGGTGTACACGAAGAATGAGTTGGAGAATCTTTACGCCACTTGTCAGAAGTACAATCTTCTGCTCTTTATAGACGGAGCACGGTTGGGCTACGGACTGACGTCGGAGGCCTGCGACTACGACCTTCCATTCCTCGCGGCGCACTGTGACGTGTTCTACATCGGTGGCACGAAGGTGGGCGCAATGATGGGCGAAGCGGTTGTTTTCTCTAACATGAAGGCTCCAAAATATTTCTTTACAAACGTGAAGCGCCACGGGGCACTGCTCGCAAAAGGCAGGATGCTGGGCTTACAGTTTGACACGCTATTCACCGACGGGATGTACTTCAAGGTGGCGCAACATGCCATCAACATGGCAACACGCATACGCAGCATCTTCACAAAGCATGGCGTCGAAATAGCATACGACTCGCCTACCAACCAACAGTTTGTAATTCTCTCCCCCGCTCTGTATGATGCGCTGTCGAAGGAGGTGGCGTTTGAGATTTGGGAAAGGAAGAGCGAAGAGGAAATAATTTGCCGTTTCGTGACGAGCTGGGCTACCAGAGAGGCGGAACTTGACGAGTTGGACAAGGTGTTGGGAGCATTAGTGAAAGCCTGACGGCAGGCTTTCGACCACGATAACAGGAATCGCACGATGAATAATGAAGTATTGATCAAACTTTTCAATGTTGTTCTTTACTTGACGTTTTTTTAGCTTTATAAATTGTCAACAGGAGCAGAGACTGTTGACAATTTTTCTTAAAAACTCTGTAATGTCTTTGCAACAAATATATCATAATTTTGCGGCGTCTAAGAGATCTACTTGAAAAAAACAAGCAAGAAGACAAACAGGAAAGCAAGCCAAAAGCGAGCAAATAAGCGAGCAAATAAGCGAGCAAATAAGCAAGCAAAAAGCGAGCATAAGGTAAGCAAAAAAGCAAAATTAAATATAAAGTAAGGACAACGTATGAAAAGTTTTGAGACCTCTGGTAGCCGCGTAGCTACCCTCTTGGCAGCTGTCATCATGCTGCTCGGAAGCTTGCAGTTGCAAGCACAGACCCCCAAAGAATGGAAACAGCTGAAAGGCGACGTTACGCTCTACATGGCCAACGACCTTGGACGCAACGGCTATTACGACCAGAAACCCATTGCCGAGCTCATGGGCGAGATGGCAAAGACCACCGGCATGGAGTGTGTGCTCGCTGTTGGCGACATACACCATTTCAACGGTGTGGCATCGGTGAACGACCCGCTGTGGATGACCAATTTTGAGCAGGTCTATTCGCACCCAGAACTGATGCTCGACTGGTTTCCCGTGCTTGGCAACCACGAGTATCGCGGCAACACACAGGCTGTGCTCGACTATAGCAAGGTAAGCCGCCGATGGATGATGCCCGCCCGCTATTACACTAAGGTGTTTGAGGACAACGGCACAACCATACGCATAGTGTTCCTCGACACCACACCTCTCATCGACCGTTACCGCGAGAACAGCGCCGTCTATCCCGACGCTTGCAAGCAAGACCCGCAGGCACAGCTCCTCTGGCTTGACAGCACCCTTAAGTCGGCCCGCGAAGACTGGGTCGTGGTCGTTGGCCATCATCCCATCTATGCCTACACCACCAAGGCCGAATATGAGCGCACCGACATGCAGAAGAACGTCATGCCCATTCTACACAAATATAATAATGTGGCAATCTACGCCTGTGGACACATCCATAACTTCCAGCACATACACATGCCGAACGATGATATCGAATATGTCGTAAACTCGTCTGCCTCGCTGGCTCGCTCTGTTGAGAAGACTCAAGGCACCGTGTTCTGCTCCTCTGCCGATGGTTTCTCCATCATCTCTGCTTCAAAGAAGACTCTTAAGATGTCGATGATCGACAAGGATGGAAAAGTGATACACACGATAGAGAAAACGAAAAAATAGAAAAGTAGCCATCACGATTGGCCCTTTTACAGAAGAAAGAATATGAAAAAGTTTCTAATCAGTGCAGCTCTCGTTGTCTCCTCGGCAATGGCCTCTGCCCACACCGTCGACGGCATTGTCAAGGACAACCGCACGGGTGAGCCGCTCATCGGCTCTGTGGTAGAGGTGAAGGAGCTGCCCAACATCAAGACAACAACAGGTCTCGACGGCTCGTTCAAACTTAGCGAGCTGCCCGACAAGGGACGCTACACGCTCGTTGTGCGTTACATCTCTTACAAAACACGCGAGGTGCCCATCGAGGTTTCCGACAAGGGTGCCGTCACCATAGCCCTCGACGAAGACCTTCGCGAGCTGAGCGAGGTGGTGGTTAAAGGCCATAAGGAATATCATTCCGACCGCAGCGCCATCGACATGGAGAAGACGGCGGGCAACGTGCTCAACGTCATGAGTCAGCAGAGCATACAGCTCTCGCCCGATGTCAACGTGGCGAGTGTGCTGCAACGTGTGTCGGGCGTGACCATGGAGCGCGATGCGTCGGGAGAGGCTTCCTACGCCATACTGCGAGGCATGGACAAACGCTACAACTACACGCTCGTCAACGGCGTCAAGATACCGAGCCCCGACGACAAGAACCGTTACATACCCCTCAACATGTTTCCCTCCGACCTTATGGACCGCCTCGTGGTGTCGAAGTCGTTGACCGCCGACATGGAGGGCGATGCAGCAGGTGGCGTGGTCGACATGGTCATGAAGGATGCGCCTTCTCATTTCCAGATCCAGGCCAACGCCGCCATCGGTGCCAGCGACTATTTCTGGAACGACAGCCGCAACTATCTCTCTTCCAACCGCGGCAGCTACACCCACACCTCGCCCTACGAGGCTCACGGTGCCGACTATAAAGCCACGACTGCCGATTTCAGCAACGGCCCGACACAGATAACCAAACACTCGCTTCCCGCTCCCAACTTTATCGGAGGCCTCTCCATCGGCAACCGCTTCTGGAAAGACCGCATCGGCGTGATGCTTGCCGGCAGCGTGCAGAACATCTTCCGCGGTGCCGAGCGCACCTACAACTCGGTGAAGATGGCATCGGGCGAACAGGCCATGTACATCTACTCGCTTCAGCACCGCTACTATTCTATCCATGACCTCACGGCGGGCTTTCACGCCAAAGTCGACTTGCAGCTTGACAACAACAAGCTTGAGTGGTACAACATGTATGTGCGCACCAACTCGAAGGGCGTGCGTTACAACAACTCCATAAACACCGAGTATATAAGCTCCGACACCTATACCCAAGACGACGAGACACGTTCGCTCTCGCAGACCCAGAGCGTGTTTGCCACACATCTCAAAGGCACACACCACCTCACGCCAAGCTTCACCGTCGACTGGGCCAGCATCTTCTCTCAAGCCAAGGAGGAAGACCCCGACCGCACATACCTCACGCTCACCAACACCGTTGAGGCTCCCGACGGTGTGGACGGCTCCCTGTGGTCTGCCGGCAAGAACATCCTCAAGACCATGCCCAAGGACATGGAGCGCCGCTTCCAGCACAACACCGACAAAGACTGGGCTGGCTACCTCAACCTCTCTTACGACACCCGTTTCTCCCGCGGCATCAGCGCCCTGTGGAAAGCCGGCGCACAGTATCGTCGTAAGGAGCGCGGCAACCGCTACTATTCTTACGTCTTCAGTCCCACCGACATCTCGCAGCAGCTCGACGGCAACGGCTTCGACCAGTTTGCATCAATCAACTGGACCTGCAAGACACCCTATTCGCAGGCATCGCAGCTCAACTACGACTCGAAGGAACACATCGGTGCCGCCTACCTCATGACCACCGTGAAGACCCCGTGGGGAGAGCTCAACGCCGGCGTGCGTGCCGAGCATACCAACCAGATCTACACCATGCTTCAGAAGTTCCGCAACATGGGCCAGGTCGGTGAACAGAGCTATTGGGATTGGATGCCGTCGGCATCAGTAAAGTGGACACCCACCAAGAAGATGAACGTGCGCCTGTCCTACTATCGCTCCATCAACCGCCCCGGCTTCTATGAGATTGTGCCTTACCAGATCATGGGTGAGGAATATCAGGAGAAGGGTAATCCCAACCTTAAGCGTGCACGCATCGACAACGTGGACCTGCGCTGGGAGTGGTTCCCATCACCCACAGAGCAGGTGCTTGCCGGCGTGTTCTACAAATATCTGCAAGACCCTATCGAGCAGGTCTTTGTTTCAGCCGACGGCAAGATTGGCAGCGGCGCCGATGCCTACTACATGCCCGACAACCTCGGCAACGCCAAAAACTATGGCTTCGAGATTGACGTGGTGAAATATATCCGTCACTTCGGCATCAAAGCCAACTATACCTACACCCACTCGTCCATCACCACCACGAAACGCGAGTATAATGTCGGCAGCGCCGAATATAAGACAGGTGTGACCCAGACACGTCCTCTCGTCAACCAGGCTCCTCACACAGCCAACATCTCCTTGCTCTATAAGGACACCAGCTATGGCTGGAACGCACAGCTCGCCGCCTCTTTCACAGGCACCAAGCTCGCCCTCGTGTCGCCCTTCAAGGATGCCGACCAGTGGGACAAGGCCATGTTTGGGCTCGACTTCAGCATGGAGAAGAAGTTTCCATGTGGCGTGTCGCTCTTCCTCAAGGCCAACAACCTGCTTGACGCCAAGCGTGAGCGTTTCCTCAAGACCGTCAACGAGAGCAACCTCCAGTATGAGGGCCAGCGTTCTGACAAGACCGTCGTGGGAACATACAAATATGGTAGAACATTCCTTCTCGGTGTGAGAGTGAAACTTTAACAAAAACAACAATTATGAAACTTTCAAACAAAATTGCCTGTCTGCTTTTTGCAGCAACAGCCGTGGTCGCAGTATCATGCGAGAACGACAACATAAACCCTTACGACTATAACAACAATGGCGACAACAACCAGAACCAAGGTTCCACCGAGGTGTTGAAGACCGCCATGGCCGAGTATCCCGTCGGCTCACTCGTCTGGACCAAGGACACCACGCTCACAGAGAGCGTGGAGATTCCCGTCGGCACATCGCTCTACATCGAGCCGGGCGTCACCGTGACCTGCAAGTCGGACGTCAAGGTGCCCGTCGAGATTGTGGTTCTCGGCAACCTCTATTGCATGGGAACAGCCGAGAAGCCCGTGACCATTACCTCCGACACCAAGAAGCCCGCCGACTGGGGAGGCATAATCTGCGGTTACAACTCTGAGGAGGTGGTGCTCAACCATGTCGACCTGTCTTATGCCGGAGCAACGCCCACCGAGTCGTCGGTGTCGTTCCAGAACAAGCTCTTCAAGACAACGCTCGATGGCGGTGTGCCTGCTTTCCACTTCTGCAACGTGAACGGCAAGTTTGTCGTGGCCGACTGTTTCTTCCACGATGTCTATAATGACCAGACCTATTTCACTGGTGGACAGGGCGTGATTTACAACAACATCTTCGCCGACAGCGGCAACGCTGCCGATGGCGGCGAGGCAATAAACGTAAAGGCGGGATGCAAACTCGACATCGCCAACAACATCATCTACAATGCCTGCACCAACGCTTTCAAGCTCTCCAACGCCGGAAACAGCGAGACCGTTCCTCTCACACGGCTCACAGCCTACAACAACACCATCGTCAACTGTGGATGGCGTCGTGCCAAGAACAAAAAGGGTGGAAGCATCTGGCTTGAGAAAGCCATCGCCCCGACATTCGTCAACAACCTTGTCTACGACTGCCGCTTCGGCATGAAGCAGCCAAAGAAGGACGGTGCCGACCTCGCAAACTCTAACGTCGCTCCCAACTATTATTTCGCTTCTACCGAGACCGGCGTCAAGCAGATGTCGAAAGATGCCGACCTTATAATCTGGAACGACAACGACATAAAGAGCAGCGTGGCAGGACAGCTTGACCCTCTGTTCAAGAACTTCAAGCGCACCGATGGCATGAACATCAACTGCGAGGTCGACGATGCTGCTAAGGGAGCGCCCATCGCCTTCGACCGATCATGGAATCTCAATCTTCAGCCCACAAGTCCTGCTCTCTCAGGAGGTGCCACCGGTTTCAGTCGTGTCTTCCCCACAGGTCTCGCTTTCTTTGGCATGAAGAGAGTGATGTTCTTCGACAACAGCAACGACCAAAACTATTATTTCACAGCTCCTCTGCCCACCTCACGCTTCGGCGCTGCGATGTAAGCAAGGTATCGATGGCGACGCCCACCGTGAGCCATTATGCTATGTTGGCAAAAATTTCGTGAAACGTATAAAAACAAAAAATGAGCTTTCGCAATAAACCATGCTTGCGAAAGCTCTATCTAAATTTTTTCATCTAAAGGCTTTTCCCAAAGGCCCGATCCATAAGCCTGGCCTTAACAAAATGAAAGCTCCAAGCTCTGTGTCCTTTCCCACCACTTCTTAGCAGATGATGGCGATGATGGACGGCGTGAAGAGGGAGGTGAAGATGCCGTTGATGGTCAAGCCCAGGCTGGCATAAGCGCCGTGAATGTTGCTCACGTCCATCGATGTGGCGGTGCCGAGAGCGTGCGCCGCCGTGCCCATTGACAGTCCCTGCGCCTTTGCGCTGCGCACATGAGCAAAGCCCATCGTCTTATATCCGCACACGGCACACAGCAAGCCGACACTCACCACCACCGCTGCTGTGAGCGAGGGTATGCCGCCCACCGCCTTCGTCACCTCCATGGCGATAGGTGTGGTCACCGATTTCGATGCCAACGACAAGATAACCTCTTTTGAGGCACCCATCTTCTGCGCAACATACACCACCGAGATGATGCCCACCACGCAGCCCGCCAGCTCGCTCAGCATGATGGGCACAAGGTCTTTCTTTATCTTCTCAAGCTGCATGTACAAAGGCACACCCAGCGCCACCACAGCCGGGCGTAGCCAAAACTCGATCATGTGGCCGCCCGCGTTGTAGGTCTCATAGCTCACGCCCGTGAGCTCCAGGAACCCGATGACCACAACGATAGCCACCAAGATGGGGTTCATGACCACCCATCCTGTGCGTCGGCGCAACAGCTTACCAACGAAGTAAGAACCGAAGGTTAGGGCTATAAGGAAAAACTCGTTGCTGAAATAGTCTTTAATCATTGTTCTTCTCCTTTCTTTTCTGTGATTTTCTCATGTTTAACGGTGCGTCCATAGATCTGGTGAACCCATCCTGTGACCGCCAGCACCAAGACGGTGCTCACCACCGATGCGGCGACGATAGGCACAAACTGTGCTTTGATGATGTCAAAATAAAGCATTATGGCCACGCCTGGCGGCACGAAGAAGAACCCGATGTTGGTGACGAGAAAGTCGGAGATGCTACGCACCCACTCCAGACGTATCACCTTTAGCTTAAGCAAGAGCGTAAGCAGCAACATGCCAAGAATGCTCGATGGAAGAGGAATGTGCGTGAGCGTAATAATTAGTTCGCCTAAGGCGAGGCAGCCAAACAATATGGCCAGTTGTCTAATCATCATAAGCAGAAATACCTTTTCTTTGTTTAAAACCTATCCTTTATATAAAAATTCTGTTCTTTGTACGTTATCCTTGCAGGGCGCCATCGTCATTCCAAGCCGTTTCGATTGTCCAGTTTTTTTTATGGCGAAAAAGCGTGGTGCAAAGGTATACTTTTAAGCGCATAGGCCCTTCGTTTTTTTTCGATTTTATGTTTTATAACATGTTTTTTTGATTTAAATTATCTTCGTTCCGTTAGCTTGTCTTATGTTGTAAAACATAAAAAGCGCCTTTAGCTCATTAATATTAATGTAATGCGCCCAGACCTGCCGCCGCACCGCCGGCCCGTGAACACGGTGTTTCAGAAATATGCACTCGTCTCTATTGTCGTTTAAAACCACGCTACGATTTAAAACATCCCTCATTGAGGGAAATAATCGGCTGCATATTTAATAGTTCAACCCGAAGCACCACAGCGGAATGATGTTGCCGAAGCCTGTTTCTATATCGTCCTTCACGATATAGGCATTGTCCAAGCCTTCTATCTGCTGTTTGCCTTTCTTGCGTCCGCCAATCTCGAAGGTGTACTTGCCGATGACGAAATCGGACTGGCGTGAGGCTGTCACCTCATTGCGCACACGCATCTGATTGTAGAAGAAGGTCTCGCGCAGATTGCCTATATCGGGCGTACCGCCAGCAAGAACCGTCATCAGACTTGGATTGTCAATATATACTTTCTCTATCTTTCCAAGATTGCGTATGCCCGAAGTGTCGTCGCGCAGCAGTCCTATCATACCCGACTTCTCAAGATAAGCCAGATAATCGGGTATGCTGTTCTTGCTTGCGCCTATCTCCGACGCCAGACTGTCTGCTACGGGCTTGTATGGAGCCAGATGCGAGAGAATTGCAAGCAGTTGCTTCAGCTTGCGGGCTGTAGAGGCTTTCATATCGGCATACTGCGGTATGTCCACTTCTATAGTCTGCGTCACCACTTGCTCCATACGCATCGGGAAATCGCCTTGAACGGAGAAGGGATAATAGCCACGGCTCATATAGTCGCGGAAGAGTGGCAGCGGATGTTCTACGGCATTAAGCACTGCTCGGTTGTTGAGGATGTCGTCGAGAGTGTAAACCGGACTCTCTATGCCATGAAAGAAAGACAGATACTCTCTGAACGACAAGCCGTACATGAAATAGATCAAGGCACGACGACTGAGGTCGGACTCGCCACGATATATGTCGAGCACCGAAGAACCGGTAAAGACGATGTGCAGCGAAGGGTGCATATCGTACATCAGTTTCAGTTCTCTGCTCCAGCCGCTATACTTGTGTACCTCGTCGATATACAGATGCGTTCCGCCCTCCTTCACAAACTTATCGGCAAGGTCGAAGAGCTTATGGTCGGCAAAGTACATATTGTCGGCTGTGATGTAGAGGCTATGGTTTTCGGGCGTATTCTTTATACGCTGCAATATCATTGTCGACTTGCCGATGCCTCGCGGACCAAGTATTCCCACCAAACGACTATCCCAACTGATATCGTCATACTTATAACGCACGAATGTGGTGGGTGTCTGCTTAAGCAATTCGCGCATGTATTCATAAAGTTTCAATTCTATCATAGCTTGTAGACGTTTGATTAATAATGCAAAGATACGAAAAAATCCCTCAATGAGGGACGTTTTGGGCTTAAAACATCCCTCATTGAGAGAAATATTCAGTAGATTTGTCCCCTTAGAGGGATTTTTCATTGAAAGTAGTGGGAGATGTCAACATCCCAACATCAAAATATCAAATGTCAACATCTCAACACCTCAACATCTCAACATTTCAAATGTCAACATCTCACCACATCAACATCTCAACACCTCACCACCTCAACATCTCATCACTTCACCACGAACTTCTTGTTCTGCGTAATGTAGACGCCGGGCTTCAGTCCGTCGAGCGACTCGCCGCTCGAGCGCACCTTCTTGCCGGTGAGGTCGTAGATGTCGCCGGCGCCGACAGGCAGGAAGTAGACATTCTCGATGTTTGTCGTTCCGCCGCCGAAAGCCAGACTGAGCATCGCGCCGTTGTGTACGTCGGAATGGAAGAATCCGCGGTAGCGTGTAGTGGGCACGGGCACGTCGATGTAGTAGAACTTGTTGCCGCTGATGTAGTAGTAGCCATCGTTAGCCGGCAGGTTCTCCACACGGTACGCTCCGATGAACGACACTCCGCTCTCGGTCTCGTACGTCGGTCGGTCCTTGCCCTCGGGCAGGTCTTCGAGCGTGCGCATTCCGAGGTCGTAGAGCACCGTTGGCGACGCTACGTTGGCATAAGCCGCGTTGTTCACCGCTGTAGGCTTTATGATGTACGGCGTGTTGGCCTCCATCTTCTCTACATACTCGAAGGTGAGCGACGTCGGCGTCATGCCTGCGAGCTTTGCCACCTGCGTGCCTGCACCGAACACCTCCTCCGGGTTCTCCACGGCGCACGGCAGACAGATAGTGTTCCATGCTTCCTTGAGGAACGAGCGGTAGAGCTTCACGTTCGTGCCGTTCTCCAGACTCGCTGCGCTCACGTATTCAACGGGGCGCTGATAGTCCTTGCGCTCGTCGAGAATCACGTCTACGGGCGAGAGGTCGTGGAAGAGCACCTCCACCTCTATCGGTCCGTCTACCGTCAGCTCGTACGCATCAGCCGTCTCGGTCTGCACGCCGTTGAGCTTGTAACCATCCAGACGGTAGCCCTCGTTGGGCTTTGCGTCGAGCGTGAGCTTCGTGCCGTACTCGTAGAGTCCGGATGCCACGTCCATCGTTCCGCCGTCGGCGTCGCACTTCACCGTCACCTTATACGTCTCAGCCTCGAACACAGCCGATATGTCGAGCGTGTTGCGTGCCTCCACGTGGTATTCGGCGTTGTTTGAGAGCACCTCGTCGGTGGCGTTGTCCTTCCAGCAAACGAACTTGTAGCCCTTGCTCGGCGTAGCCTTGAAGGTCATTCCACCGCCGTAAGCCAGCTGTCCGCTGTTGGCTTCTGCCTTCTTCATGGCGCGCTTTGCAGAAGCGGCAGGCGTCTCTGCAGGAGCGTCCTTCACACACTCCACACTTCCCCAGTCGGCAAGCGGCAGAACATGCACGTTGTAGTGAACCAGTCCGTCCTTGAAGAGCATCCATCTCACCATCTTGCCCTCGGCGCCCGGATAGTTCTCGGCGTCGGTGATGTTGTCGGTCTTCACCTGCAGCACGTAGTAGCCGTTCTCGCTGAGAGCGCTTGTGTTGAGCTTGAACACGCGCTTCGTGGCTTCGTCCTTCGGCGCGATGGCGATGTCGCCGTTGTAGAGCTTGCCCTCGTGGCGCACCACGATGTCCTCGCGTGTGAAGGTCTCGGGCTTGATGTCCTTGTTGAACTCTACGGTAAGCTCCTCTATCGGCTTCTCCGCAATCTGGTCGTCGGCAGGCACCGTCGTGATGCTCTTCACATCGAGTCGCAGCTCAGGTATCGGTTCAAACTCCACGATGTACTTGTTCGTGCCCTTGCCCGAAACGATGTCGGCAATATGCAGACGATAGTCGAGCTGCGGGTCGATGCCGTCCTTCATAGTGTAGTCGGTTGTCCAGAAGTTAGCTGGGTCGAGCGGTCGGTTGTTCGTCTCGTCGGTTATGCTGAGTATCTTTGCGTACTTGCCCGCCGGGTTAGCCACAGCCGTGTAGAACCAGTTGCGCGGCACGTTCGTGGGCACCGTCACGCGGTAGTGCGTGTTGTCGATGCGCTCCATTCTGGTCTGCTCGCTCAGCGTCGCGAGTTCCTCGTCGGTGCCGTTGGCGAAGTAGATATGGTCGGGCGCATCCTCGGCGTCAGACTCGTCGTTCGTGATCCATGCACGATACACCTTGTCGCCGATAGTGGCGTTCAGGCTGTGTATCAGTTCGTGTATGGTGACGCGGTCGAGCAGCGAGAGGTCGGGGTTGCTGTAGTCGGTCACGTGCGTAACGCTCACGTCGTACTCCGTGAAGTGGCCCATGAGCGACGCTGTGAGGTCCCATGTGGCGTACGAGGCGGTGCCGGCGGCTATAGTGCCGAACTGCGTAGCGATGTCGTCATCGAGCGCCATCGTCTTCTCGCCTCCGTTAAGGCTCGAACTGATGATGTCGAAGTCGATGAGCAGTCCCTTCTCGTTCTCCACAATCTCGGGCTTCTTCGTAATCATGCGCACGTTGTTGGCGTCGCCCTTGCCCTTGTTGTGTATGAGCACCGAGAACTCGGCAGGTATCACCGGCTCAACGACGTCGGGCGTGAGCGGGTTGTCGCCGTATACGTCGCGCTGCATGAAGTAGGTGAGGTCGAGCTCTGGCGACGGCTTCACCTGCAGGCTCACGGGGAAGAGCGAGCGGTTCTGCGTCGTGCTACCGTCCTTGAAGCTCAGCGTTCCGCCGAAGCTATAGGTGGTGAGATTCTCGGGCGCTGCATACTTGGTAGGAATGAAGAGTATGGTAGCCACGCCCTTCTTGCCTGCGCCCAGTCGCCATGCGCCGTCCTTCTCGCCCTCGAAGCCTTCTATCTTCTCGATAGCTATCTGCATCTCGCGCGATGTAGCCATGAAGCCGGTCTCCATGTTCGTAGCATTCACGTCGACGAGGATGTCCTCGATGGCGTTGCTCGATCCGTTCTCAATGGTGAGCGTGCCGCGGAACGCCTGACGCGTGAGCACCAGCTTCTGCTTTATCTCGAGCTTCACTTGTGCGCAGGTGTTCTCCGACTGCGTCTCCATATACTGCAGCATGTCCTTGCGGGCGCTGCCCATGAGGTCGGTCCATGTAGGTATGCCCAGGTTGACGAGCTTCGTCACACAGTTCTGGCGTGTCTGCAGAATGTCTGCCACTACAGCCTCATCCATGTGGTTAGCGCTGATATAGCCGCGTCCGTCCTCCTTGCTCCATGTGTTGCGCAGACGCTCCACATAGTTGCGCAGCGAGAAGTCGGCTATCACCGCATTCTTGTTCGGCATGAGCGATGTGAGGTACGGACCTACGCCCTCGCTCTTGTCGTCCACCGTGGTGTTGTCCGGAATGGTGTTCAGGTCGAACGTCCAAAGCGTGCCGTCCACGCGCATCTTCTGCAGCTCAATGTCGGCTTTGTGTATTGCCGACATCAGTTCTACGCCGAAGTCCTTCATGCCGAGCGCTTCTGGCGCCTTGGTGAGCTGTCGGTTGTACTCCATGTATGTGTCGAAGTAGCTGTAGAACAGGAACTGCTTATAGCCCGACGACTCCATCAGAGCCGGTATCGGCTTGTCTTCGGCAGCAGCTGCCTTGCGCATCGGCGCCTTGCTGAACTTATCAGCCATCTCCTTGCCCCATTTTCCGAGACACTCTACCATGTCCGGTCCGTAGTTGGAAGCTATACCCTTCAGGCAGCTGAACAACGGAATCTTGTCGGCTACCTTTCCGCTGAGATAGTCCATAGCGCAGTCGCCTGCAAATTGCAGTGCCGATCCTTCAAGAGCGTTGGTTATGGCTGGCGCCACGCAAGTTGGCAGGTCGGGAAGCGGCACACACTCTATTGCGGTGCAGAACAGCTTAAGCAGAGCCTTGGCGTCTGTTCTGCCGCCGCTCGCCGTTGCATAGTCGCCGAAATCGCCATAAGGTCCACCGCCCAGTCCGGGTTGTGTCTGAGGATAAATTACAGCGTGTCCGCCACCTGCTGGTGGTGGGTCAGAACATTCGGCGTTGTCCTGCACGAATCTTATGATAGAACCTATCCATGCGTACTTTGCGTTGTCGCCGCAGGGCCACTCAAACTTGGTGCCCATATCGCCAAAGCACTTCTTTGCTCTGCCCTCGGCGCGCTGCATCACCTTGCGCTTCACGTTGCGTGCGAAGTCGTCGCTGTTGAAGTCCTCCTCGTGCATCACGAGCACCGGTATGACATAGCTCTGCTCGGGTGCGAGCGTGAAGCCCGTGTATTCTACCATCGGCATGAACACGAAACCGTCTGCCGTTGGCGGTGTATACTGCACGTTCTGTGCGGCAATGAGTCCGCGGTTGCGCAGCACTACGTTGAAGAGTGCGCTCTTGCCGCGGTTGATGTCGGCAAGAATAATTGCGTCGGGAGCATTCATCTCCACTACCGGCACAGGCACCTGCGTCTCGTACGTCAGCTTGGTGGTGATGTCGTACTCGTCTTCTATCTCTGTCTCCTCCACAGTCCAGTCTACTCTGATTGCCTGGTAGCTGATTGTGGCAAGATGCTCGGTTGTCTCGCCCGGACTCACCAGCACGTTCTGGTCGTAAGTGTCGTGGCGGTCTGCCGTAACGTGCAGATGGTAGTAGCCTTCGTTCAGACCGTTGAACGTGATGCTGCCGTCCGCGCCCGTCACATCCTGCATCACGAGTGCGCCGGTGTTGTAGTCGGTGAGTCGCACGCTGGCGTTGCTCACGTACGGATGCTCACCGTCCTTGTTGCCGTATAAGGTGTTCTCGTCGCGAACGCGGATGCGAAGGTTGCCCTTCTCCTCGCTCACCACCTTCACGTTGAAGCCAATCAGCTTGCCGTTGCCCTCGCTGCAGTTGATGGCGATGCTACCTTTCTGGTAGACATTCACGTCGTAGTTGGCAGCGTTGAACTTAAGCATCACCGTAGCACTGTCACCAGTTGCCAACGACGGCATTGTGGCAGGCGTAGCCAGACTGATGAAGTCGGAAAGCGCGGCAGGCAGCGATACGGTTATCTTGCCTGTCTCGGCTATGCCGGTATTGGTGAGCACGATAGGATATGTGCGCACCTTGCCCTTGGTCACGGTGGTGTTGATGCTGTTGGTAGACACCACGAGATTCGGCGTATGCTTGCGTGTGTAGTTGTAGGTCACTACGCTGAGCGATGCGCCCTCGGCTGTTGTAATGTTGAACGTCAGGCGGTCCCACTCCTTAGTTTTAGAGAGCGAAAGCGGCTTGATGGTGTAGCTTATTTCGGCTGTTCCGCCGCCCGCAAGCTCTGTGTCGCCGCCGAACGTAACCTCATACTGTTCGTTCGGTTCGCAGGTTGCTGTCAGACTGTGCTGAGGCAGACTGCTCATGTTCTTCACCTTGATAGTGCCGCGAGCCACATCGCCTTCATACATCTCGTGCTTGATGTATTCGGTTGTGGTGCGTGAGATGCCGTACACGGCGAAAGTGCCCTGCTGAGCGCTGATGTTCTCGCCAGGTGTGCAGACACCGTAGCCATACTTGCCGCCCATACCAGCCTGGATGGTGTACTCTGCAGAGTATTTGCCCTCGGCGTCGGTGGTGGCTTTCAGAGCTATACGCGAACCGGCATAGATGATGTACGGTTCTACCTCAACGTTGGCTGCCGTAGCGCCGCCGCGTGTCTTCACCGTGCCGCTCAATACAACCTTGTCGCCAATGTTATATGTGTTCTTGTCGGCTCCAATGCCGTATGTGTAGGCTGTCGTTACGGTTGTCTCGGTATAGGCGCTGTTGTTGATGGTCTGCAACTCGGTAATGGTGCCGTTCGGGTTGATTTCTGCCGTCACTCTGTAATTGCCGGGCACACTCGGTGCGTCCAGCTCCACAACAGATGTGTAGGTAGCGCCCACCGCAATGTCGGCATCTGTCTGCGTCATAGTAGAGCTTGTGCCGATGCTTGTGCGTATCTGTGTGCCCTTCGGCATCTTGATGGCACCGATGTTCTTCACCGTTACCGTCACTTTCGCCTTGCTTCCAGCCTCTATCTCTGCGTCGCATGCAGGAGTCTGCATCTCTGCGTCGGGCAGAGTCTGGTCGGAGATGAGCATCCACACCGTACCAGGACTGTAGCCGTCGCTGCTTGCGATGACAGAAATGGTGCGGTTGCCCTCGCTGGCCTCGTTGCTCAACGCGACGAACGGGGTTGTAACGCTCTCCTTTCCGGCAGGGATAGTCACGGTCTTTGCAAACTGCAGGTCGTCGCCCTTTGCGCTCAGCGTAACCGTGAGCGGACTGGTCGTTGCGTCGTTGCGACTGATGGTGAGCGTAGCGCCTGTAGCGTCGCCTTCGAGGATAGTTGTCTTGTTCGAAGTGACGCTGAGCGTCGGTCCGTCGTTGTCGAGGATGGTTATGGTGTCGCTCACCACGGTCTGCTTGTCGCCTATCGCAGAGCAGCCGCAATCGGTGATGTATATAGCTGCGCAGAACTTCACCTTGCGTGTGCCGTCAACCTTCTGGTTGTCCTTCACGCCGATGGGGAACGTCACTTCCTCTATGCCTTCGGGCATGGTTATCGGCGTTGTGTAGTAGAGTTCGCCGTTGCTGTCGTCACTCAGCTTCAGCGTAATCTTGCTGTTCTTAGCCTCGGTGCGCTTGATGGTGGCGTGAATGGCATTGTAGCCTGCCGCCTCACTCACTGTTGTGGGCAGCAGGGTCATGCTTATCGCCGGCACATCGTTGTCCTTCAGCACAAAGAGCGCTGTGTCCGTCAGATGATGGTCTGCCGACACGCTGAGCTGCAATGTCTCGTCGTTGGCTGCGATGTTATCGTCAATAATCGGAATGTCAATCACAGCTTCTGTCGCTCCCGGCTCGAAGGTGTAGCTCTTCGGGAGGCGGAAGCGCTTCGGCTTCTCCACGCTGAAGTAGACCGTGAGCGTATCGTTGCCGATGCGGTAAGGCACGCTGACGGTTGCTTTCATCGTTTCGCCCTCGTTATACTCGGTTTTGTCGAGCTTCACGGTGAGAGGCAGTAGCTCGTCGTCCTTTATATTAAAGGATGTGGCGACATCCTGCGGGTATCCGTTGGCTTTGTTCACGGTTATGGTGACCTTAGAGTAGTCGTTCACCGCGTTGTTGTCGGGACAAACCACGTCGAACGACGCTGCCGATTGGCCTTTGCTGATAATCACCGTAGCCGGAACCTTAGCGTGTTCGGGCAAAGACGAAGCTATGCTGAATGTCTCGTCCATACTACGGTCGCCGCTGCGCTTCAATGTTAGGCGCATCGACTCGCCTTCCTTCACGCTGTTGGCGGGAGCGGTAAGGAACAAGTGCTTCTCAAGCTCGGCGGTTCCGCCGCTTGCGGTATTGTTGGCGCGGTCGGCGTTGTACTCGCCGCAACCGCTGTTGGGCTCAACCACCACTTTCGCCGTCACTTCGCCTTCGAGACCGACGGTCTGCGAGAGGTTGAAGGTGGCGCTGCGTGCGATGTAGCCGCCTTGAATAAGCGTATTGCTGAAGTAGGTATTGCCTATGTGCACCGCTTCTTCGGTCTCGTTGCTCACGAGATAGACGCGTTCTGTCCAGCCGCTGCGCGTATCGGCGTTGCCGATGTTGCTCACTTTCCAAGTCACTGTGACATAGTTGCCCGGCACAAGCTTGCTCTCGGTGATGTTAACATCGGTAGTAGCAAGGTCGGGAGCGTTTTCTCGCTGCACCGTGTAGCTGCCGTTCACGTTAGAATCGCCCTGGATGTTGTCGCCTTTGCGGTTTGTGATGATAACATCGGACAAGTTTACGGCGTACTCCGTGCCGGGGTCCAACCCTGTAGGCACAGCCATCGGGAAGTTGATGATTGTGCCGGCGTTGCCCGACAGCGGCCGATTGCTCATATTCACGACAACCACTCTATATTTATGGTTGCCGAGATTTCTTACCGACACGGTGTGTTCGTTTATACGCGACTGGCTCAGCGTCGGCGCTGTTGTTGAGGAGCGGTGGAATGGCAGCTGCAGGTCGAACTGGAGCGCCACCACCTCGTCTGTGTTCTCGAGGCTGACAGGTATCAGCACGTCCTTGCCCTGACCGCCTGTGAGCTTTCCTACCGACAGGTTGTTCTGAGCCGTTGCCGTGATGTACATCAGCAAGAACAGCATCATGGTTATGTATCTTCTGATCTTCATGTCTATTGATGTCTGTTAATAGCCTTTTTCTTTCCGTTCACAATATAGACGCATTCGCGTGCCACACGGTTCAGTTTGCGTCCGTCGAGGCTGTATACAGCGTTGCGGCTGTCGGCGTCGGTCGTAATGGTGTCGATGTCTGTGGTCTGACCCTCAAACGCCACGCCTACGGGCTGTGCGTCTATGTCTGCAGCCATCGCCTGGTATACTCTTGCCGGCTTGGCGAGTCGCAACAGCTTGGTGCGACCGCTTAGGATGTCGCCCGTAGTGCTTATTATCACTACGCGAACGCCGTTTGCGGTGTTGTGTGTCAGGAGCTGATAGCGCTGCTTGCTGAGAGCGAGCTTCACGTCGTTGGCCTTAACGCCGGCGAGTGTGATGTCGAGCGCAGCCACCTGGTCGGTTGCATCGAGCCACAATGCGTCGTCTTCCACGCTGAGCACGTTAGCTGTAGAGGCTTCTTCGCCCATGCTCTCCGTCCAGCGGCGTTGTGCTGCCATAAGACTCTTCCGGTCGGCGTTGTCGTTGCTGCCGATGAAGATGTTTATGGTTGCCACGACGTCCTGCACATTGATGGCGCCGCCCTGATAAGTGTCGGCTGCGGGATAGTTGAAGTTGCCGTTCTGCGTGCCCATGATGTAGTTGAGCGTCTGCTGCGCGTCGAGCAGGTCTACCGATGCGTCGGCGTTGACGTCGCCCTTTGTCCATGTGAGCTTAGCACGCAGGCGGTTGTTCTGTGCCACGCCTTCATACGATCGGATGCAAAACTCGGTGCCGCTTGCGTAGTTGTACGTGCCGCTGAGATAGTAGCGGTAGGCTCCGTCTGTGTATCTCATCTCGCCTACATAGCTGTTGTTGGCGGTAGTGTAGATGCGGAGCGTCGGGTGAGCCTCGAAGTTCTGGTTCTGATGGTCGTAAGCGATGAGCGTTCCGAGCTGTATGTCGGCCTGCTTGTCGCCCATAGCCCACTCCTGCAGCGTGAAGGTAGAGAGATGGTAGCCTTCGCGCTGGCTTTGCAGATTGAGCGAGGTGATGTGGGCAGGCAGAACGCCGCTAAGTTCTGTAAACAGATTGTAGCCAAGATTGAGCGTCTCAAGCGCTGGCAGGAGCGTGCAGAACGCAGCCACATCGCCGTTCAGACTGTTTCCGCTCAGATTGAGCGTGCGCAGACTCTTCATCTCCATTCCCTCTGTAGGCAGCGTGCCTCGGAGGTTGTTGTTCTGAAGATCGATAGCCAGCACATGACCTTCTTCGTCGAATGTGACGCCGGGCCAACCGGTAGACGTTACGGCATTGCTGCCGATGCGCCATGTCTTGCTGGTCCATGCGCCGCCGTTGGTTGCCTGATAAAGCACTTTCAGAGCCTCGTAGTCGGCGGCGTCGATGTAGCGTTTTATGATAGAGATTGGGTCTGAAACCTTTATGTTGTTGCTCTCGTCAGACTCAGTCTCCTCGTTCCTAATATCTGTCTTCACGAAATAGCTTATTCCGTCTGTAGATGCGTCGGGACTCGTTACATTGAACGTTATGGTGTACTCCTCTCCTGGCTGCAACACGCCGTAATGAGCTTGCTGTCCAACCTGAACCGCTCCACTGGGTCTATCTTCGTAGAGCACGTCAGTCCAAGCATTGCTGCGTGTAGCGCCCTTACCTATGTTGCGAACAACAGCCGTGATCTGGAACGTAGTGTTTGCCTTCACCTCCGCCGGCGCTGTGACCGACTCGACCGTAAGGTCTGAGCGTTTGCGTATGCTGAACGTGCGGTGCTGGCTTTCGACAGTCTCGTTGCACTCTCCATGCGCCGTAGCATACCACTCGTACGACGCGCCTTCTACGGGCACGAACGCTGTTGAGGGCGATGTTGTCTTCACTTCCTTCCACTCTTCTGCGTTGTCTGCCTCGGCATCAGTGCGGCGATAGTGGAACGTATAGCCTACAGCAGCCTGACCGAGATTGCTGCAGCTGAGCGTAACCTGTCCGTATTCGAGCACGGCGTTGTCAGACGGCGAACTGAGCGCGAGACTCTTCAGCAACGGCTTCACATACACCTTATATATATATGTGTACATGGCAACACCATCAAGCTCTACGCTTACGTGATACGTAACGAGATCGGTCTTGCTGCCTTCGTTCGTGAGCGTCATTGCGGGCAGATTGCCGTTGCCGGTGGGCTGATAGCCGCGTACGGTGCAGCCTTCAGCCACACTTGCCGTCCACTTCACCTGCACAGCCTCGCTGCTGCTTATAGCGGTGAACGCTTCGGGCTGCGTGCTTGCGCCCGAACAGATGGTCTGTGCCGAGAAGCGGTCTATCTCGCCGATGTTTATCGCGGCACCGTTGAGCGTTACCACCACGTTGTCGAGCGAGATATGGCGGAAGAAGTCGGTAGCCTTCTGCATGTCGGTGCTGTTGGCTGCCACGTTGAAGCGCAGCGTAACGGGGTTCTGCGCTTCGTTCTTGAACGCCATCACGACGCCCGCCTTGCCCAGCTTCTCTGTCAGCGTGCCGAGCAGCGCCAGCGAGTCTGCCGACTGGAGATTGGCGTCGAACGCCTCCTTGCCGCCGGTCTTTACGTTGATTGTGCCGTCGGGCGTACACTGCGACAGCAGAGAGAGCATCTCGTGCATCGACTTGAACGCACGTGCGCTGTTCGCTGTGGGGTCGAGACGGTAGTCGCCGCTCGCCGACCATGTGTTGGCAGGGTTGATGATTATCTGCTGTTCGGCTGTGACGGTCTTCACTATGCCACGCGCCGTGAGACGCACGGTGTAAGTGCCGGCTTCGGCGTAGCTGTGCATAGGGTTGCGCTCGGTGCTTGTAGCGCCGTCGCCGAAGTTCCATTCGAATGTCTTTGCGTTTTCGCTGCTAAGATTGGTGAACTGGGCGCGGTTCATGTATGTCTCTACAGAGAACTTCGCCTGCAGATCGCCTTCCTCGGGCGTGCTCACCACGAGTCGACCCGAACGGCTGGTGAAGTTGATGACAGCGTCGGCAGTGGTTGTGCCTGCGATGTCGCTGAACTTCACCGTGTACACGCTGTCCTTCAGCGCTTCCTGCGCGCTCACCGGTATGCGCACCACTACTCCGTCGTGTTCTGCTATCTGCGTTCCGCCCTCAAGGCTCACGCTCAGCACGCTGTCCTCCTGCGCCGCCTGAACGGTGTAGGCGTCGGTGCGCAGCGTCTTCTGTATATTGGCGACATCCACCGTCAGATTCTTAGGCAGATGCAGCTTGAAGCTGAGCGTCTTCACGTTGCCCGTGTTCTGCATGTATATAGGCAGGAGCGTCGTCTCGCCACGATACATCGACGTAGTTGTGGCGTAGAGGCTGTGGCGCTGCTTAGTGTCGGTAGACGGCTCGCTGGGCGACGACGGCTTGAACTCGAAGTGAGCCACGAGATAAGCATCTCTTGTGCCCATATTGACATTCCACGTGTGCGAAGTTTCGAGAATTTTGGTTTCGCCTTCCCATGTCCAGCCCTTGAACTCATAGTCGTTTACGCTGTATACCGTCACACTGTATGGGCTACCCTCAGACACCGAGAAACCGCTTGTCTTATTGAACCCTGCCAAACCTGCGGGATCGCACCTGAAGTAGACCTTATGCTTCGGTTTCGTCTCGTTAGGCTCAGCCGGACTGCCCGGCGTGAAGCGGTAGTGGGCGGTGATGGTCTCGTCGTTCTCCGTAACGGTATAGCTTACCACGCGATTAGTAGAGATAACCGTTCCGTCGCTTGTTGTCCAGTTGACGAACGTATAGTCGCTGTAAGTAGACGCCGTGTAAGAGTAGGTTACGCCCACGGCATACTCCTTCACCTCGCTCGCCCTTATCGACGACGGGTCGTAGGCTATGGTGAGGCGGCTTGTCTTCTGATACTCGTAGTTGGCGGTGAGTGTCTCAGCGCTGTTCAGCTTGCGGTGAGTGAACGTACTGCTCGTACTCACCACCTCGCCTTCAGCGTCGGTCCAGTTCTTGAAGCGCCAGTTGGCGTTTCGGGCTACAGCCTTCACGCTCACATTGGCGTTCACAGCATACAGTCCGCCTCCGCTCACGGTGGCAGCCTCTGCGGGCTGGGCTTTCAGCGTCAGCTTGTAGCGTGCTCCCGGTTCGGGAGGACTGTCGGGGTTGAAGTCCTGTCCTCTCGCCACCATGCTTAGCAGCATGGCGAGGAGAGTCAGGATATATCTTGACTTGATCATAGTAGCTTTACTTTACTATTTTCTTATGATTCTGAATATAGATGCCCTTCTGAGCGGTGCTGTTCACGCGGCGTCCGTCAATAGTGTAGATGGCATTGTCGGCGTCGGCGTCAGTAGCTACGGTGTTGATGCCCGTAGTGGGTGCCTCGAAGGTGAGTGTGAAGCGGTCGTCCAGGCATCCCTCAGCGGCGCTGAAGGTGTACGGCATCTCCACCTCCACGCCGTAGTCGAGCAGCTTCACGCCCAGCTCGTCGCGGTCTACGGCGATGGTGTATGCGTCGTCGGCAGGCAGATACATGCCTAATGCCACGCTACCGCCACGGTGAGCGCCCTCGTTCACAGCCAGTTGGTCTGCACCGGCGATGGTGTATATCTGCGGTGTGCCCTCGTATGCCATCATCTTCACAGCGTCGTTGTCGGCGCAGAAGTCGTCAGAAGCGTTGGCGTTCACTACGACGCGTGTGCGGTCGGTGCGGTCGGCGCATGTCAGCGACACGTCTACCAGCTTGCGCTGCACCTGCTGGCTGCGTGCTGCGCGGCGCATAGCCAAAGCCGAGTGGTCGATGGTCTTGTTGATCTGTCTGCCCGCCGGCTGGAACGTGATGGCGTCTACAAGCGAGGGCTTCTGAACGAAGAATGCCTGCTGCGGTGTGAGTACGAAATTGTCGTCGGTAGCACTGTATGCCTTGTATGTGCGGTTGTCAACATCCCATGTTGTGATAGGTGCTGCGAAATCCATATAATATATGTCGTAGAAGCAAGGATATGGGTTGCCCACGAAGTTCCATCCTGCGTTTGCACTCTCCACGGCAGCATACTCTACAAGCGATGCGCTTACAGCTTCGCTGCGGAAGATGGCATTGTGTGTCTCCTCGGTAGCAGGGAAGCCTACGTTGCCTTCCTTGCTTGAACGGAAGATATAACCCTTGCCCATGTGCAGCACAGAGTCTGCAGGTACGTCTTTCCAGTTGCCGCTTGCGCCGTTTGTAGCACGCGACTCAGAATCGTAATAGCGCACGGCGATAGCTGTGCCTTCAGGCAGAATGATGTCGCTGCGCTTCACGTCGAACGGCATACACAAATAATACCAATAGCCAGAGCCTGAGGTGGCACCTATAAAGAAATCGAACTGAGAAGATGTAGATGTCATCTCCTTGCAACGGCTGATGAGCGAAGAGGAAGTCTCACCTATATTCATATACTGGGTGTACTTGCCGAATGTCTGCGCATTGTCGCCGTTCACGATAAGTGCGCCGCCTTTGCCGAGATAGATATCCGGCGAGTTAGGTATGCGTGCATTGCTGGTAAGCTCCAGCTTCTTGTAGAGGTTCACCTTGTCGGGCTGGTTCGGGTTTGGCTCCACCTTTGTGAACTGGCTCCAGTAGTTGTCGAGCTTGTAGCTCACCATCGCATATTCGGGAACGTAAAGCGTTACGCTTGTAGGAGAATAGAACGGTGTGCTACCTACGGCAGGAGGAGCGGGCGCAGTGATATACACACGCTTCAAGGCGTTTGCTTGGTTGTTACCGAAACAATTGGTTTCCAACCTGTTGATAGAAGAACCAAGAACCACCTCCTCAAGAGCATGGCATGCGTAAAAAGCACTACTTGGAATAGTAGTAATATTATCGCCTAACTTTACTTTTTTAAGACTATAACAATTATAAAAACATTCTATACCTAAAGATGTTGCTGTACTTAAGTCGGCTTCTTTCAGAGCATAACAATACTCAAACGCTTCTCTACCATACGTCTTTATATTTGAAAAATTGAAGCTATCCAATTTCTCGCAAGTTTGGAATGCATAATCTCCAACGCTTACTGGCGCCAAATCAGCGGCACTTGTCAGAAGTTTACAATTCTTAAAAGCATTACCACCTATCGTTTTTATATTTTCGCCACCTTTCACAATGGCAAGATTGCTACATTCATAAAAACATAATGAACTTATTGATGTCAGACCACTTCCTAAAGTGACACTCTGCAAAGATGTATTGCCACGGAATGCAGAACTATTTATAACTCTGACACTCGCCGGTATTGTAACATCTGTAATATAGTTTCTGTAGAACGCCTCTGAGGCGATGCTATCCAAACCTTCTGGCAGCACAAGGGGACCAGTTAAGAATTTATCGTAAAAGGCATTATTGCCAATTGTCTTAAGCGTTTTCGGGAAGTCGATAAAGCGTATCGCAGTATTAGTAAACGCACTGGCAGGTATTGTTTCAATGTCGACATTCGTCATATCAATAGCTGTAAGACCAGTCATCTTGCTTATGTCATTCCAGTCGGAAGCATTCATCTTGCCAGAAAGACGCAGAGCACGCACCTCGGGCAAAGTGTTGACATGCGACAACGCCTCATTACCAAGCGTACCTGGAGCAGAGAGGTGGATTGTCTTATACATACTCTCTATAGTTTCGAGGCGGATATTGCCAATGGAAAGAACCTGAGAATAATTGCCTGTTGTGGAATTTTGGTGTCTATGAGAGAACGTAAGAACATGCTCGCCTTCTTCAAGAGATATATAGTGAGTGAAAGTGGTAAGGGTTGTATGCTTATCATAGTTGTTTGCATATGTAACATCATCCAACTTCACTATTTTATAGTCATCGTTAGTCCAAGGGTCGAAGGTATCGGAATACTGAAACGTAATGTATCCCTTTGCTCTGAACTTGATCGTAATAGTGGCTGTTACGTTAGTGGTTGTCTTGCCGTGTGTGGTAGACGCCATTCCGTTCTCCACCTTCCACGGGTTCGCCTCGTCATTAGTCACTTCCGTCACCTCGATATCATCGGAGGTGGTGATGAGCGCTCGCAGCTGTTCGTCTATGGCAGCCACGGCAAATTGCAGCCCTGACAATATCAAGACCGCAAGCATGAAAATTCTTTTCTTCATATTCCATTTTGTTTTTTTGATTTGCTAATGGGTTTGGGTTTAGTGCTACTGTTGGTTGTTGCCAGACGGTGTCGGTTGGAGTTGCCCGACGGTGAAGAGCGGCGCTTACCAACCGTATTCGTATGCCGTCTCGTCGTCGTCATCGGTCTGTAAGCCGCTCTCCCAAAGGTTGCGCGACGGACTCTGCATTGGCGGCGGGGGTTCCCCCCCCCCCCCCCCCCCCCCCCCCCAAA